>ERZ1066125.2-NODE-2-length-287004-cov-36.843680_pt1 | contig 287004 bp, 249 predicted proteins | sample MGYA00382772_ERZ1066125 | MGnify/ENA primary metagenome ERZ1066125 (study PRJEB33369, sample SAMEA5778355) | biofilm metagenome | biome: Industrial cooling water; feature: Water cooling tower basin; material: Biofilm | place: United Arab Emirates | collected... | reverse complement strand
TTTCCAACCAACCCAACATCTCGTTGGGTGAGCCGCGCATCATAACCGGGAAATGGGGGGTGTCAACAGTTTTCGTCTCAGGACCTGAAACGCGACAGTGTTTGTTCAGAAATCGTCATCGATATCGGATCGCGCGCTTCGCAATGAATTGAACAAATCCCATGCTGGCATTGTGCCTAGACTCGGGCCTTTCCCGTACCGCAGCACCCACTCATGGCATCGATCCGCATCCGCGGCGCGCGCACGCATAACCTCAAGAACATCTCGCTCGATCTGCCGCGCGACAAGCTAATAGTGATCACAGGTTTGTCCGGTTCCGGCAAGAGCTCGCTGGCCTTCGACACCATCTACGCGGAAGGGCAGCGACGCTATGTCGAGTCGCTGAGCTCGTACGCCCGGCAGTTCTTGTCGATGATGGAAAAGCCAGACGTCGACACTATCGAGGGGTTGTCTCCAGCGATTTCGATCGAGCAGAAATCAACATCGCACAATCCGCGATCGACGGTCGGCACGGTCACCGAGATCTACGACTATTTGAGATTGCTGTACGCACGTGTTGGCGTGCCACACTGTCCTGACCATGGCATTGCGCTGGCAGCTCAGACCGTGAGCCAGATGGTCGACGCAACGCTGGCGTTGCCGGATGAGCATCGCTACATGCTGCTGGCACCTGTCGTCCGGGAGCGCAAGGGCGAGCACCTGCAAGTGTTCGAGCAGTTACGCGCGCAAGGCTTTGTGCGCGTTCGCGTCGATAACGTAGTGCACGAGATCGACGCAGTTCCCGCATTGGCTTTGCGCAGCAAGCACACCATCGAAGCGGTGGTCGATCGCTTCCGTCCGCGATTCGATTTGAAGCAGCGATTGGCGGAATCGTTCGAGACCGCACTACGATTGGGCGATGGCCTGGCGATTCTTGTCGACATGGACGACGAGAAAGCTCCATCACAGCTTTTTTCGGCAAAATTTTCGTGCCCGGTTTGCGACTACTCGCTGCAGGAGCTGGAGCCGCGTCTGTTTTCGTTCAACTCGCCCGTGGGTGCCTGCCCGACCTGCGATGGACTGGGCGTGACGCAGTTTTTCGACCCGGAACGCGTTGTGGCGCACCCGGAGCGACCACTCGCTGCTGGCGCTATCCGCAGCTGGGACAGGCGCAATCCGTACTACTTCCAACTGCTCACCTCACTGGCGCGACATTACAAGTTTGATGTGGAAACCCCCTGGCAGAACTTGCCTCAGCGCATTCGCGAAGCCTTGCTCTTCGGGAGTGGCACCGAGCTGATCGAGTTTCGATATTTCGGCGACGGCCAGAACAGTTTGAAGAAGAAGCAGCCCTTTGAGGGCATCGTCACCAATTTCGAACGTCGCTATCGCGAGACCGACTCGCAAGCCGTGCGCGAAGAACTGGCGAAGTACATCTCGCACCGAACCTGCCCAGAATGCACAGGCGCCCGCTTGAATCGCTCGGCACGAAATGTGCGCGTTGCCGGGCGCGCGGTGAACGAATGCACTGCAATGCCGGTCAGTCGCGCCTTGGCAGTCTTCGAGTCGCTGCAGTTGGACGGTTGGCGCGGCGAGATCGCGCTGAAGATCCAGAAAGAGATTCGCGAACGGCTGCAGTTTTTATCGGATGTTGGATTGCAGTATCTGACGTTGGATCGCTCGGCCGAAACCCTATCGGGTGGCGAGGCGCAACGTATTCGTCTGGCGAGCCAAATCGGCGCTGGGCTGGTCGGTGTGATGTACGTGCTCGATGAACCGTCGATCGGTTTGCATCAGCGCGACAATGAACGCTTGCTCGGTACGTTGTTACGCTTGCGCGACCTAGGGAACACGGTCATCGTCGTCGAGCACGACGAAGACGCGATCCGCCTCGCCGACCATATCGTCGATATCGGGCCGGGGGCCGGCGTGCATGGCGGGCGCGTGGTGGCGCAAGGCGACTATGCAGCCATTACGCAAGCACCCGAATCGATCACGGCGAAGTTCCTTACGGGCGAGCGGCGCATCGAAATACCGCGGGAGCGACGAACGCCCCGGGCGGATAAAAAGTTGCTGCTGTCTGGGGCCAGCGGCAACAATCTGAAGAATGTCGATCTGACCATTCCAGCCGGATGTTTTGTCTGTGTCACGGGCGTCTCGGGTTCCGGCAAATCGACGCTCATCAACGACACCCTTTTTCAGCTCGCCGCGACGCGGCTGAACGGCGCCAGCGGTACGCCAGCGCCGTTCAAGGACATCCAGGGCCTCGAACTGTTCGACAAGGTGGTCGATATCGACCAAAGCCCCATCGGACGAACGCCACGGTCGAATCCTGCGACATACACTGGCCTGTTCACGCCCATTCGCGAGCTGTATGCGCAAGTCCCAGAGTCGCGCGCTCGCGGCTACTTGCCGGGTAGATTCTCCTTCAACGTCAAAGGCGGACGTTGCGAAGCTTGCCAGGGCGACGGGTTGATCAAAGTCGAAATGCATTTCTTACCGGATGTTTATGTCCCGTGCGACGTCTGCGCCGGCAAGCGCTACAACCGCGAGACGCTGGACATTCTCTACAAGGGCAAGTCGATCGCCGACATCCTGGCGATGACCGTTGAAGATGCGCACAAGCTTTTCGAACCCGTCCCGCAACTGGCGCGGAAGTTACGAACGCTACTGGATGTGGGATTGTCGTACATCACGCTCGGGCAGTCGGCTACCACGTTGTCGGGCGGAGAGGCGCAGCGGGTCAAGCTGGCCAGCGAATTGAGCCGTCGCGATACCGGGCAAACTCTTTACATCCTCGATGAGCCGACGACCGGCCTTCACTTTCACGACATCGAACAACTTCTGAAGGTGCTGCATGAATTGGTGGAACGTGGCAACACCGTGGTGGTCATCGAACACAATCTCGATGTGATCAAGACCGCCGATTGGATCATCGATCTGGGGCCTGAGGGCGGTAACGGCGGAGGCGAGATCATCGCGGCCGGCACACCCGAGCAGATCGCCACGAACAAACGATCGCACACGGGGCGCTTTCTTGCCGAACAGCTCAGGCGCGAGCGGTCGCGCACAAAGCGATGAGCGGAACGCTCCGAATCGTTCGGCGCGTCGGTTTTGCCACGGCCACCGCGCTGGCTCTGGCGATCGCCAGCGTCGTCGGCTATCGCACGCTCACCGCACCGCCCAGCAGCCTGCTGCGACCTTGGCATCAGGCGATCGCTGATGAGTTGCCGGCGGCAACGCTCGCGACAACGACTTGGTCCGATTATCTGACACATGAGAAGCGGCTGCTGGACACGGTCGACCAAGCCATTGCCGAGAGCATCGAGTCGGCGGACGAGCACGTGGCCAATCGCTATGCGGCGATGAGCCCTATGCATCGAGTTCGATTAGCACGCGACTGGAATCGCAGTTATGAGCTCCAACCGGTCGGCGACACCCGAGGAATCGTCGTTTTGTTGCATGGCTTGACCGATTCTCCCTACAGATTGCGCCACTTAGCCAGCCACTATCAGGCTCGCGGATTCCTCGCACTCTCGCCCCGGCTTCCGGGTCATGGCACGGTGCCTGGCGCTTTGACTCAGGTGCAATGGCAGCAATGGCTGGCGGTTGCCAAGATTGCAATGCGCGAAGCGCACGTTCGAAACACGAAAGACTTGCCATTGCACCTGGTCGGCTACAGCAATGGCGCTGCATTAGCATTGATGGTCAGTCTGGATGCCATTGAAGACACCACGCTGCCGCGTCCTGACCGAATAGTTTTGCTTTCGCCGATGATCGGCGTCGGCGAACTTGGACGATTTGCCGGCGTTCTCGGCTGGCCCGCTGCGCTACCGAGTTTTGCCGGAGCAGCGTGGATCGATGTGCTCCCGGAATACAACCCTTTCAAATACAACTCATTTCCAGTCAATGCGGCCCGCCAGTCCTCGCTACTGACGCGAGAGCTCGACAGTCGCCTTTTGTTAGTCGGCAGCGAGCAGCTGGCCCCGATCCTGGCCATTCAATCCCTGGCAGATGACACCGTCAGTACAGCTGCCGTGATCGCAATGTTCGAGCGGCTCAATGCCCGGCACGAACTAGTGCTGATCGATATCGATCGCAGCGCGCTCGTCGATGGGCTGCTCTACAACCACTTGCTGCCGGCGGAAGACTTGCTCGGTAACGGCGATTACCGCGCCGCAGTGCTGAGCAATCGCGGGCGAACCGATGGCACGCTGGTCGAGCGACGCCGCTCGGCGAGCATCTGGACAGAGCATGCAACAACGCTGCGCTATCCATTCGGCGTGTACTCGCTCTCGCACATCGCTCTACCTTTTCCCTGCGACGACCCGTTATATGGCCTGTCGCCGCGCAGCGACGAGGGTTTCGGTATTGCACTGGGTGCATTGGCAGTCCGTGGCGAACGAGGCCTGCTGCGCGTGAGTCAGGACGATCTGACGCGTATGAAATGCAATCCGTTCTTCAGCGACGTATTGGCGCGGATCGACCATTCGCTCTGAGCAGGTATGCGCCCTACTCTGCGGTCGACCAAAGTGCCTCAGCAGGCAGCGGTCGGCTAAAAAGGAAACCCTGCGCCTCCTGGCAGCCATGTTCGGCCAAGAATGCCAACTGCGCCTCATTCTCGACGCCTTCGGCTGTAGCCCGAATCTTCAGAGCCTGCGCCATCGCCAGCATCGTCTCTACGATCACCGCATCGTCGGGATCTTCAATCAGGTCGCGGATGAACTCGCGATCGATCTTGAGCTTGTCGATGGGCAGTCGCTTCAAGTAGCTCAACGACGAATATCCGGTGCCGAAATCGTCTACGGCAATGATCACTCCCAGCGCCTTGAGTTCGCTGAGCGTAAGAATGGCTTGCTCGGGGTTACTCATCAGCAAGGTCTCGGTCAGTTCGAGCTCCAGTGCGCTGCCTGGCACACCGGCCGCTTCGAGCGCATGACGGATTTCGCTCGTCAATTCGGACCGCAACAACTGCAGCGTCGACAAGTTCACGGCGACGCGAAACTCCGGGCGACTTCGGCGCCAGTGCGCAACTTGTCTCAAGGCCTCATGCAGCACGAAGCGCCCGACCTCAATGATCGAGCCGCTTTCTTCGAGTAACGGAACGAACACGGAGGGCGAAACTTGCCCGTCCGCTGTGTGCCAGCGCAGTAGAGCTTCGACGGCGATCGGCTGGCGATCGCTTAGCCGCAAAATAGGCTGATAGTGAACCGCAAAGTCCGCAAAGTCCGGTCCGCGGCGGACGCTGTGCTCGAGCGCCAACCGCAACTTGCCGTGACTCGCCAACTCGTCGCGAAAAACGACCACCGTATTGCGGCCTTCGCTTTTCGCCGCATACATCGCGGCATCGGCAAATCGCATCAGATCCTCGGCATTGTCGGCGTGCTCGGGATAAAGCGAAATGCCGACACTGGGCGTGATCTTGACGTCGCTGCCGCGAATCTCCAGCGGCGCCGCGAATGCAGCCAACAGGCGGTGGGCAACATCGCTGGCCTGTCGGGCCCCGGCACTGTCGTCCAGCAAAACGATGAACTCATCGCCACCCTGCCGCGCAACGAAGGCCAACTGCGGAAGGTGACTGACCAAGCGCTGGCCGACCGCGCGCAGAAGCTCGTCGCCCGCAGCGTGACCTAGGCTGTCATTGATTTGCTTGAAACGATCGAGATCGATAAACAGCATTGCGATCGGCGCACCGCGCACACGCGCTTCGCTCAGCCGCTGATGGAGCTCCTGCATCAGCGCGGTGCGGTTGGCCAACCCGGTCAACTGATCGAAGCTGGCGAGATGGCGAAGCTCCACTTCTGCAAGTTTGCGTGCGGTAATGTCGTTCTGCACGAGTACGACATATGGCGCGTCGGTTTCGCGCTCGCGAGTCAGGATGGCATCGACTGCAAACAGGTATTCGTCGCCTTTTCGATCTCGCTGCCAACATTCCCCGCGCCAGCGACCATGCTTCATTAACGCATCGCAGCGCAGACGATAGAACGCGGGATCATGTTTGCTGCTGTCGAACGTCGACCAGGGTAATCCGCGCAGTTCGCTGGCCACAAAGCCGCTGGCGCGCTCGAAAGCGAGATTACATTGTTGAAAGCAGAACGATTCGTCGAGTACGGCGACCGCTTCGCTCATGGTACGGATCACCTCAGTGGCGATGCGGGCCTCATGTTGCGCGCGCCGTTGCGGCTCGATGTTGCGAACGGTTCCCGCAACGCGACGCGCATTGCCGGCGGCATCGCGTTCGACGACTTTACCGCGCGCAAGCACCCAGACCCATTCGCCGTTCGCAGCGCGCAAGCGATGCTCGGATTCGTAATGCTCGGTCTGGCCGTGCACGTGGCGGAAAATGCGCTCGTTGACTTTAGGCAGATCGTCGGGATGAACCTCCCCGGCTTTCCAATCGCCGATGTCCATCACCATTTCGCTGTCTGAAAGTCCCAGGATGCGGTCTAGACCGTCGCGATGGATTTGATTCGATTGCAAATCCCAATCCCAGAACCCGTCCCCGGACCCCCACAGACTCAGTTTCAATCGGTCTTCCCGAAGACGTAAAGCCTCGATGTACGCGCGCCGCCGCTGTCGGCGCCGATTGAATCCAATGTAGGCCAGTGTGAGCCCGCAAATCGCCAGCAGCACGTAGATCAGCCGTGCTTGTGGCGTGGCCCACCACGGCGACGCGACGACCACTGGAATCTCGACAATATCGGTATTCCATACGCCGTCGCTGTTGCTGGCGCGCAATTGCAGCGTGTAACTGCCGGGCGCAAGATTGGTCAGATTTACATGACCGCGCCCCACACCCTCGACCCATTGATCGTCGAACCCGAGCAGTCGGTGCGCATAGCGGTTGCGAGAGGGCGCGCGAAAATCGAGTGCGCTGAAAGACAAACTGATCTGCCTCTGGTGCGCGGCCAAGGCAAGCGGCTCGCCCGGCACTAGCGGCGCGCCAGCAGCACCATCAATCGACCAGGCAGTCACTGCCAGGGGCGCTGTGTATCTCGACACCCGCACCTTTGATGGCTCGAACGCGTTGATGCCACCGACGCCACCGAACAGCAATTCGTTTTCAATCGCGGTCACCGAGCCGCCATTGAACTCATATCCTTGCAGTCCATCTTCGGGGCCAAATCGCAGCACGCTGCTGCCATCAGGAGAGTAGGCAACCAATCCGCGATTGCCCGACAACCAAAGAATTCCCTGTGGATCTTCGGCCATCGCATAAACGGTGGGATCCGGCACCTCATTGACCTTGAAGTCATGCACAAAACGATCGCCCTCGAGCCGCGCCAATCCGCCGTGCGTGCCGACGAAGATCACCCCCTCTTCCGTGCTGATGAGGGACCGCACTACCGCGCTTGGCAGACCGTCGTCCTGATCGAAAACGATCCAACGATCGTTATTGGGATCGTAGCGATTGAGTCCATCCAGCGTGCCCGCCCAGATCCGTCCGGTGACGTCCTTTTCGAGCATCAGTATGAGGTCATTGGACAACGAACCCGGGCGCGCGTCGGCGCGGAACTGCCGACAGTGGCTCGCCTCCCGATCGCAACGCAAAATGCCGTGCGCCTGGGTACCGAACCAAATCGAATCGCCATCGAAGAGCACGTTGCGCACGAATCTCTGCAGCGGCCCAGCGGGAAGATCCCGATGCATCGGCGCAAGACGCGCGGTTCCAGCTTCAAGGTCCAGAGCGAATGCACCTTCCGAGGTAGCTGCCCAGAGCTCGCCGCTGGGCGCGAATCGCAATCCATGCACGCGAATCTCAGCGGGGTTCGCAAACCCGGCGTCGGCCAGTGCGAGAGCCAGCCACGGCGAGAGATCCTCGATGTAATCCAATCGCCGGTGCAATCGCTTCAGACCCTGACCCTCAGTGCCAATGTAGATCGCGTCGCCCCGCGCCGCCAGCGCGCGCACATTGTTGCCGCTGATCGGTACGGCAATCGCAGGCAGGTCCAGTATCAACCGAAACCTACTGCCCTCGCTGGGCGCCGTCCAAACGCCGCTGTATTCGGTTCCGGCCCAGAGTAGCCCACTCGCATCCAGCACCAACACCGTGATGTTGTCGGCCGGAAGCGTGCCCGGCACGCCTTTGTCACCTCGGAACCACCGCGTAAGTCCGCGCTCGGTGTCGACTCGCAACAGGCCATGACCGCTCAATCCGTACCAAACGCCGTCCCGACCGTCATCGAGCAAATTCGAAACAACGACAGAAGAGCTTGCCTGAGCGTTGATGGTGGCGACAAGCCGACTAGCGCCGCGATTGAAAGAGTACAGGCCGCGCGAAGACTTGATCCAGACGCCGCCCCGCTTTCGCGTTGCGATCGCATCGATTTTTCCCGCGTCACCATCCAGCAGGACTGTGGGCTCGCGCCCCGCTGCGACTTGCAGCAGTTTAGTGCCGACCGCGACGACCATGCCGATGTCGCTTGCCGCCATTCCAACCATGCTCCGAGTTCCGAGAGCAGAGCCCTGTTTCGCCGGCGTCCAAACCACTTGGCGCCGATTTGCGCCCTTTTCGAGAAACTCCAGACCGGCGTGGCTGGCGATCCACAAATCGCCGCGTTCATCGACGATGAGCTGCAAGACCTGCTGAGCACGCTTGGTATCGAGATGAGCGGTAGGCGGCAACGATTCAAATCTCAGCGTTCGCAGATCCAGCTGCGCCACACCTGCCGTTGCTGTTCCGACGTAGAGGCCGTCGGCGCCATCGCTGGCGAGCGCCGACACGAAGGGCTCGGTGGGTGCTTCAGGATCCTCGGTCATGCGAATGAACTCGATGGCCTGGCCATCGAACCGATGGAGCCCCGACTGCGTGCCGATCCAGATGAAGCCAGCGCGATCTTGCGCGAGGGCGGAAATGGTTGACTGATACAAGCCACGCTCGGCCGACAACTGGCGAAACACCAAATCGCGCTCGACACTGTGTACCGACCCCGGCCAAGCAAAGAAAAGCGCCATGCACACGCAAATCAGGGCAGCAGTGAGACGGTCGGTCATCGGAGGATGATGCCAGTTTGATTGCGAAGTCTGGCATTTCTGAGAACGCTTCGACTAGGCTTCTGCTTTCCCCATCGCGAGTGGATTTCGACCATGAAGACCTTGTTTGCGCTGCTCTTGCTCGGAGCGTTGGGCGTTGGTGTTTGGTGGATGACACGCGATCCGGTTCAAGTGGCATACGACAAATGCGTGAGGGCCGTGAACCACAAGATGGAGCAGAGCGTCTCGGGCGGCGACAATGCCCTCGAACAGGCGATGGCTGACGCCGTCAAGGGCATCGGATCGACAATGGGAATTGCCGTTTGCGAAGCCATGCGCGAGAGTTGCGAGGCCGACCGGGATGGGCCGGTGTGCAAGGCGGCGTTAGCGCAATTTCAGTGACGCTGTGCCCAGAGGTCTTTAACCGCGGGGCGTTCGGCTTCGATCTTGATCCACCAAAGCAGCGCGGCGGCCAACATCTTGACCAGGATCGGCAGCAGAAGATAGACCACGATCAACGCTGTCGTGTCGTAAATGCCGGCACTAGGATTGAAGCCGAGGGCCGCAAGCACCGGTAGTGAGGCAGCAGCGCCAATCGCGGTGGCGAGTTTTGTGGACAGGGCCCAAATTCCGAAATAAGCGCCGGTCGCGCCGCGCGTTTCCTTACCCTCCTGGGCGTTGATGACGTCGGCGAGAATCGAGGGCGGCAACCCGTAATCGGCGCCGAGCCCGAGGCCGGTAATGACGGAGATCGCGATAAACATCCCGATATCCCCATGGCCGCAGAAGAATGCCACTCCCATCGCAGAAATCGTCAGCAGGATGCCGAATAGCCAGGCCGCAGCTTTGCTCCAACGCCGCGACAAATACATCCAGAGCGGGACGCTCAGAGCACCGGAAATGAAGTAGGCGAGCAGGATCATGCCTGCTTGCAGCTTGCCGCCACCCAGCACGTGTTCGACGTAGAAAAGCATGACGCTGACCGCGATTCCGAGCGCCGAACCGTTGACGATGAACACCAGCAACAAACGGCGATACAACGCATTCTTCAGCGGCGCGAAGAACGCCGCCATCAACCCGCCGGGCTTCCGTTCGACCGGTCCGTGCACCGACGGGGGCGAAAACAACAGCGTCGGCAAGGCCGAGAAAAGCGCAATCGGCAAGTAAACGATTCCGAGCCACTGATAGCCAGCGGCTTCACCGAATCGGGCAGTCAGCCAGGTCGGCAGCACCACGGCGATCATCATTCCGGTCAGTCCAAACACTTCGCGCCCGACGGTGACCCGAGTGCGTTCGTTGTAGTCGTCGGACAGCTCGGCTCCATAGGCGTGATAGCTGATCGAGACGCACGCGTATCCCAGATGCACCAGCACCAGCGCCGCGAACAGCCAAATGCTCAGCAACGTCGAATTCGGGTTGGGCCCTTCGCCAACGGGATGAAACATCGCGGGCGGATCGAAAAGCATAAAGAAGCCGCCCATCAACAGCGGCACGGTAGCTGCCACCAAAATCAATCGGCCGTTCTTGAACTTGGTCAACCGATCGCTGACGTGACCGATGATGGGATCCTGGATGGCGTCAATCACACGCGACACAATCAGGATCGGGCCGATCATCGCCAGCGAGAGCTTCAATATCTCGCCGTAATAGTGCGTGACGTTGAGCACGACCGGCAATGCCGCCATTGCGAGCGGCAGTTGCAGCGCCGAATAAGCGACCAGACGATTGAATGGGATCTTCGATTGCAGGTTCGTCGCCAAGCGGTACTCGTGGATTCGCTGCGCTCGCTGCGCCTCGGCAGCATAGCGATATCCCGCGCCGAGCTTGTGTGATGATTTGGAGCATCGTTCAGCGGAGGCGAAAGCGAATGGCGATTTCCTGTGTCGGTATCGGCATGCTGCTGGGCGCGCACCTGACGCCACGCGCACGGCACCTGATCGAAAGTGCCGACATCGTTTTCAGCAATGTGTCCGACGGCATCGTCGAGTTATGGCTGGCAACCTTGAATGCGAATACCCGGAGTCTGCAGCCGCACTACGTGCCGGGGCGATCGCGAAAGATTGGGTATGAAGCGATGGTCGAGGACATTCTCGAAGCCGCACAGAGCGGCAAAGATGTATGTGCAGCGTTCTACGGCCACCCCGGGGTATTCGCCTGGGTGGCGCATGAAGTTCTGCGCCGCGCGCGCGAACAGGGCATTGCGGCATCGATGGAAGCGGGTGTATCCGCAGCCGATTGTTTGTACGCCGACTTAGGGATCGATCCTGGGGAGTTCGGTTGCCAGCACTATGAGGCCACGCAACTGATGATTTACGATCGTCGCATTGATGCGACGGCGTACCTCGTCGTCTGGCAGGTAGCGATGGCGGGCGACCGCACATTGACCAGATTGGCCACTGGCGCCTCTTATCGGCAGCTCCTGGTAGATGTGTTGGCGCAAACCTACCCGCGCGACCACCGCTGCCTGCTCTATCGCGCAGCGACGTTGCCAATCGATACGCCACGGCGAGAGAGCTTACGCTTATGCGACTTGCCGGACGCTCACGTCGAGTTGCCAGATACGCTCGTGCTGCCGCCCGCGCAACCGCTGCGTCGCAATGCCGCCGTACGCCAGGCGCTAGACCGGCTCGACGCGCTATGAGTGACGATCTGCGTCTGACGTTGCGCCCGCTAACCGATCGCGACGAGGCGTTTTACGTGGCCTTGTACAGCGACGAGCTGACGATGCGCTTTGTCGCGGCACCTCTGTCGCCGTCGGCTGCACTTGCGAGCTTTCGCGCTGCTATCCACAGGCGCTGTCGCCATATCGCCGCGTTGGAGGGTCAGCCGCGAGTATTGCTTAGCGCCGACCGTCGCGGCGCATGGCTAGAAATCGGCTTGATGATGCTTCCAGCGCACTGGGGCCATGGCCTTGCCACTCGCGTGTTCGCCCTTTGGTTGAGCGAACCCTGGATTGCCACGGCGCCGCTATTGATACGCACGGCCGAGGAAAACATCGCCATGCGTAAACTGGCAGAGCGTCATGGATTCGCCCGCACAGACTCAGCAGAGTCTCTCGCGCGCTATGTCAGACTGCCCTTGTAAAGAACTCTGCCAGCGCAGTTGGAAACAGACTATTCTGTCGCGCCGGCCGCGTCGGCCGGCGCTCAACTTGGGGGACTTATCGATGAATTCCACACTCGCATATTTGGAGTCGCTGGCGATCGGCGGCGGCTCATCAAGTGAGGTGCAACCAGAGGTTGCTGAAGCGATCGCCAAACGCGATCGCGCGGCGCTGATAGAGCTTCTCGGCGCACGGCACAACATCGTTTGCGCCGTTTTTCCGGTCGACCCGGACCGTAAAGAAGAAGATCAAGAAGAACAGGAAGACGAACCCGAAGCGCCGAAACAGCGCGCCGCTTGATGGGCATTTGGCGGGCCCTGATGCTCGGGTGCGCGCTACTCGCGCCACCCGCGCACGCTGGCGTCGACAAACATTTGGCGCGTGCAGAAGAGGTCAAGCGCACGTCGATGGCGGCGTTCGACCAGGAGATCGGTCGGGTCATGGCCGATCTGTCGCGATTGACCACTGTGCAGCGCGATCGGCTGGACTACCTGCTGGCATGGCGCGACACCTTTACCGGCGACTACGTCGCGGCGATCAACGAATTCGAACGACTGATCGCTCAATCGGGCGACGAAGTGGTGCGTTTCCGCAGTCGCGTAACCTTACTCAATGCGTTGACGTTGGCTCGGCGTTATTCCGAAGCTTACGAGCATCTGACGCTGCTGGTCGACGATGTCGACGCAATGCCTGATCGCGCGGCGCGCGACCAAGCGCTTGGCGTGATTGCGCAATTGCTCAATCAAGGTGCCCAATACAAAGAAAGCCTTGCGTTCTCGCGGCGCCTGATGCAAGAGGGTGAACAGGCGTGGGCACGATGTGGAGCTCAATTCTTGATCGTCGAGGCGCAAGCCCGTTCGGGCGACCTCAGGGACGTGAGTCCCGAGGCCCTGCAGTGGGCGGACCGCTGCTCGACGGAAGGCGAAGCTGTATTCGCGGGTCTGCTGCGCGCTCAATTGGCGCGACTGCATCTACGCAACAATCGTCCAGAGGCGGCGCTCGCGATGCTGGCGGCGCACGCCGAAGCTATGGCCGCCACACGCTATCCGTCCCTGGCGATCGATGTCGAAACGATTCAGGCACAAGCGTATCTAGCGCAAGAGAAATACGCCGACGCCGACGCTATGGCCGCCAGTGCGATCGCCAAAGTTGCGCCGGGTGTCGCCAGCGAATCCTTGGGCCAGGCATGGCGCGTGCGTTATCTGGTCGCTAAAGCGCAGGGCGACAACGCTGGCGCGCTCAGCGCGCATGAGCAACTGCTGGCCACGGAAATGGCCTACGCTAACGATATCGGCCAGCGCGCGCTGGCCTACCAGATGGCGCGCTACCAGGCGCGCGCCAACGCGCTGCAAATCGAGAGTCTCAACCAGCAGAACGAACTGCTGACGCTGCAGCAGGAAGTTGCGAGCAAAAACACTCAAGCGGCACGCTTGACCATCGCGCTGCTACTGACGGTGCTGGCGTTTGGCCTGTTCTGGGCAATTCGGGCAGTCCGATTGCGACGGCACTTTCAAGTTCTGGCGCAACGCGATTCGCTCACGCAAGTTGCAAATCGGCGCTACTTCGTCGAGCAAGTAACCAGCGCATTGGAGCAACTACAGCGGCACCAGCAAAGCGCGGTTCTGATTCTTGTGGATCTGGATTACTTCAAGCTCATCAACGATCGCTACGGGCACGCCGAGGGCGATGAGGTCTTGCAGCGTGCGGCGGCTGCACTGCGCGAGCAGGTGCGAAACGGCGAGCTGATCGGCCGCATCGGTGGCGAGGAGTTCGCAATTTTGCTGCCTAGGATCGAGGCGGATTTGGCCCTGCAGCGGGCCGAGTCCTTTCGCCGGGCATTGCACACCGTGCCGTACGGCCCAGCCGATGCGCGCCGTTCGCTGACGGCAAGCTTCGGGATCGTCAGCAGCGCAAATGCAGGTTACAACTTGCGGAGCTTGATGACGAAGGCCGATGCGGCGCTTTATGTGGCCAAAAATGCCGGGCGCGATCGTGTCGAAGTTTTTCGCGAGACGCCGATAGAGGCGCCAGAGCAAGCTTTGGCTTCGCCAGCCTCGTTCTAGTTAGTGCCGGAAGTGGCGCACGCCTGTAAACACCATGGCAATGCCATGCTCATCGGCCGCTTCAATGACTTCCTTATCGCGCATCGAACCGCCGGGTTGCACAACGGCGCGAATGCCCACCTTCGCTGCCGCGTCGATGCCGTCGCGGAACGGGAAAAACGCATCCGATGCCAGCACCGCGCCAGCCACCGCAAGATTCGCGGCGCGAGCCTTCCAACCGGCAATCTCGGCGCTGACAACGCGGCTCATTTGCCCAGCGCCGATGCCGACAGTGCGCCCTGCGTGGGCGTAGACGATGGCATTGGATTTGACGTACATCGCCACTCGCCAGGCGAACAACAGATCGGCCATTTCCTGCGCGCTGGGTTCGCGCTGGGTGACCACTTTGAGCGCCTGTGGCGTTAACTCGTCGCGGTCGGCGTCCTGCACCAGCAGACCACCGGCGATGCGTTTGACGTCCAGGCCGGGCCCGGACGATTGCATCGGGCCGACTTCAAGGACGCGAACATTCGGCTTGCTGGCTAAGGCAGCGAGCGCGCGATCGTGATAGGCCGGCGCGACCACGACCTCAACGAACTGCCGTTCGATCAGAACCCGCGCGGTATCCCCGTCCAGCGGTCGATTGAAGGCGATGATGCCGCCAAAAGCCGACACTGGATCGCAAGCGAATGCGTGCTCATAGGCATCGCTCAGGCTGGCTGCCACTGCAACGCCGCATGGATTGGCGTGTTTGACGATGACGCACGCTGGCTCGTCGAAGGCGCGTACACACGCCAGCGCTGCGTCGGCATCGGCAATGTTGTTGAACGAAAGCGTTTTGCCCTGGAGAAAATGCGCCGCACCAATGCTGCCCGGCAAAATCGGCCGCTCCAGATAGAGTGCGGCGCGCTGGTGCGGGTTCTCGCCATAACGCAACGCTTCCGCGCGATGCAGCGAAAGATGCAGCGTCGGGGCAAATTCTTCAGGTGCGCCTGGGTCGGCCGCACGCGCGCCAAGGTACTCGGCAACACGGCCATCGTAACCAGCGCAGTGCGCGAATGCTGCGGCTGCAAAAGCACGTCGCTGCGGCAAGGTGGTTCCGCCGACTGCCAAGGCCTCAATGACCGCAGGGTACTCGCCAGGGTCCACAACTGTGGTGACGCGGGCATGATTCTTCGCTGCCGCACGCAACATGGCTGGCCCACCAATATCGATGTTCTCCACTGCCTCGTCGAAGCGACAGTCGGCGCGGGCCACGGTGGCTGCAAACGGATACAAGTTCACAACCAGAAGATCGATCGGCGCAATGCCGTGTTCAGCCATCACCGCGGCATCGGTGTCGATTCGCCCCAGCAGACCGCCATGAATCTTCGGATGCAGCGTCTTGACACGGCCGTCCATGATCTCCGGAAACCCGGTGATGTCGCTCACATCGACGACAGCGATACCGTGCCGACGCAATAGCGCAGCAGAACCGCCGGTCGACCAGATCTCGACACCATGTTCTTGCAAGCCACGCGCGAGTTCAACGACACCGGTCTTGTCAGAAACGCTGATCAGCGCTCGACGGAAAGGAATGCGCTCAGTGGGCGATGCCATATTCGTCCAGCTTCTTGCGCAAGGTCGCCCGCGTGATCCCGAGCAACTCTGCCGCTCGCGTCAGATTGCCGTTGCAAAACTTTAGTGCTTCCTCCAGGACCGGCTTCTCTACTTGCCTCAGCATCAGAGCATGCAGGTCCCGGCACTGCGTGCCATTCAAATCGTTCAAATAGCGCTTGACCACGCGTGTCGCCGCGTCGCGCAATGTCGACTCCGAACGCGTCGGTTCGTGAAGCGTACGATCTTGAGACACCAGAGCAGTCATGCAAAATTTCCAAGCAATAACGCAAACGACCCCGCGCCGCTTATCGCAGCGTTAGACGATGGAGTGTGGGGTGGGGGCGAGAGTCTAACTCCGCTGAAGGCGCGTGCGTCAATTACTTTTTGCGTCTGCAGTTCAGCGGAATTACGGCCTGGCAAACAATCGGTCATAAGAACGCAGGATGCGACACACTCCGCAGGAATCTTCAGCGATTCAAGCTATCGAGCAATGCGCCGGCATCCTTAGCACTCTCCAGCTCGGCAATCTGCGCTTCGAATGCTATTGGCTCGTTTGCCGCGTTCCAGCGCGAGTGCCAGTTGCGCCGAAACTTCTCGCGATGCGCCTCGGCTGTCAGTGGATTAGACGGACTTCCCGGCGTGTCCGTCACCCACGCCATGCGCTCGCTTCCATCGCGGTATCGCAGGCGCAAACTCACTGGCCCAAGCGCATTCGGATCGAGGTTGCTATCGGCGCTGATACTGACGCACTCGGCCAGCGCGTAACGACGCGCGTCGGCCAAGGCGCCATCGGAGAAATCGTCGATATCGACGCTGCCGTGCAGCAGCACGGCGGCAGCGCACCACGGAAAGCACAGCTTGGCGGTATTGGCGCGCATGCCCGGCAGAGCGCGACGATCGACGAGCTGGCGCACCAAGGGCGGCGCAATCAGGGTCACCGACTCCACTCCATCGCCGCGTTCGGCCAGCAGTTGCTGCAGCGCCGCGATGCCGCCGTGCGTGGCGCGACCGCTTGGAAATGGCTTGTGCGAGACCTCGGTAATGCGGAAGCGCCGTCCAAGCGAGGCGCATGCGGCATCGAGATCGAACGACTGCTCGAACAGGTGCAGATATCCGAATTCGCCTTCGATTGCGTGCAGCGGCGCCTCCAGTCCGGCCATGGTTAAATCGCAGGCGACGATGGCGTTGCGAGCGTTGTACGCGATCTGCATAGGCAATGCGGCCACGCCCTCGCGGTGGGCTTGCATGGTGCCTGAGAGTTGGCCCAGGCAAACGCCGAGCGCCGCGCGAATGCCTGCCGCATCCAGCCCATTGAGTTTCGCCAGCGCCGCTGCTGCGCCCAGCGCGCCGCATTGCGCAGGCCGGAAAAACTTGAGCTGCGAGCGCGAAGCGACGCCGAGCGTAGCGGCGACGTCGACACCGGCAACCAACGCAGTCAGCAAATCTTCGCCGCCACATCCGCGCATATCGGCGTGCGCCAACAAACAGGCCGCGATGACCGCCATCGGATGGACGACCGCTGGCTCGTGCACACAGTCGAACTCCTGGCAATGGATCAAAAACGCGTTGATCAAGGCCGCTGTCGGCGCCGGCCAACGTTCGCCGTTGCCGCCGATCAGTCGCGCTTCGCGGCCCCTGCCCCAACCACGCGCGCAGCCGACCAGCGATTTGACGAAGGGGTGTCGCCAACCAACAAGCGCAACGCCGATGCTGTCCTCGAGGAACAACTTCGCTGCGTTGCGTGCGCCAAGATCGACATCGCGCCATTGAAGTCCAGCGACATGTGCGCAGAGCCTTGCGGTGGCATCGTTCAATGTGTCCAAGAAAGTGCCTCTCGGTACCAATCGCCGGTCGGCAACTCGCCCGGCGCAGCCAGTATGTGTTCAATCAAGGCGTCAGCGTTGCGATCGTCGATGCCAACATCGGTGATCAAGGTTGCCGCCTTGGCGGTCAGGGCATCGCTGTCGAGCGGATTGGCAGGATCGCCGAGCGCGTCGCGGACGGTGGCGAACAGGCGCTCGCCGCTGTGCAGTTCGACCTCGACGCGCGCACCATAGTGCTCGGGATAAGCTGCATCGAAATTGCCGTCGCGGCGCGTCGTTGTGGCCGCCCGCAGCGCGGCAACGCGGCGATCGCGCAGGAACGGCTGCCTGAAATGCAAGGCTTCAGGCAAGCCTAGCGCGAGCACCACTGCTGCACAGTGCTGCAAACTGAACTTTGCCTCCGCCTCATTCTGCGGCTCAGCGCGATTGCAAAAGGTCAAAGCATCGCCATAGCTGGCGATCTCCACGGTGCGTATCTGCGTGGGCGATCGCTGCGCCATGGCCGCGCGCACCAGCAGAGCCGCATCGATGGTCGCATGCGCATGGCGACAGGCCGGCCATGGCTTGAAACTGACGTCATCGATCCACCAGGGCGCGTCTTCGATCAAACGCTCGGGCCGCGGCGCCGAACAAGTCGCCGCAAACAGACCCTGAGGGCCTTCGAGTACCGCCAACGGACCCGTTACGCCGACCCGCGCCCAGCGCGCCGCGGCCAGGCCAGACTCGGCTGCGAGCGCGTTGTGCCACGATTTGCCCATACCGCCATGGCGCACTTGCCACAATCCACCCGTTCGCGTCCCCGCCAATGCCAGCGCCTGCGCCAGCGCCGGCGTATCGAGCCCGAACAACGATCCTGCCGCGCTCGCGGCGCCAAAGGCTCCGGCCGTCGAGGTGGTATGGAAAAATCGATAGTGCTCAGCGTCCAACGCGCGGCCCACTCGAATCACCGCATCGAAGCCGCGCACGATCGCATCCAAAAACCCATCGAGCGATGCGCGGCCCTCGATTGCCGCCGCCAGGGCAGCTGGCACAACCACCGGACCTGGATGCAAGATGGAAGTGCGATGCACATCGTCCATTTCAAGCACGTTGCCCAATGCGCTATTGACGCGCAGCGCCTCCTCAGGCGAGCGCATTGGACCGATCACGCTGAGCGACTCCGTTGTACCGTCAGGCGCTGCCAGGCGCGCAAGCGCGTGCGCCAGCGCGCTATCGCGTGCACCGACGGCGCAGGCGAACCAATCGAGCAGATGCCAGCGCGCACGTTCGCGCCGATCGCTGGGATCGCGCTGCAGCAGTTCGGCCAGTTGTTCCAGCAAAGCCATCGCACGCTCTCGGCAAAATGTCCGGACAACTTATACTGCCAGCGCAAAGCCGCCAGTGTCCTCGAATGCGCATTCTGCAAACAGCCAACGATCTCGCACACTGGTTTCGCCCCGGCGTCGAAGTCTTCGTCGCTGGCTGCCTGGGCGAATCCGAGCTCTTCATCGAGTGGCTGAAAGCACGGCCCGATTTAGCGGATGGTGTGCGTTTCACTGGCATCCTGATCCCTGGGGTCAATCGCTTCGACTATGCCAGTTTGCATCCGGAGGCGCGCCTGCGAACGATTTTTGCGTCGCCCGATTGGCGCACGCCGGCGCGACACGAGTGTTTGCCGTTGGGCTATCGCGATGCCTACGCGTGGCTGTCGCAGCAGCATTTCGATGTCGTTCTGGTGCAAGGCGCACCGGATAGCCACGGGCTGAGTTTGAGCGTGGCGGCCGATTTCACGCCTGCCGCATTGAAGCACGCCGGCGCCGTGCTGGTGCATCGCAACGGCTTCTTGCCGATCACCGACGCACCAAAGATTCGTGCGCCGGACGGACGTACGGACTGCGATCTGCCGCTACCGAGTTACGACGCCGGAGCAGTCAACGACAGTGCAAAGAAAACTGCGCTCAACATCGCGCGCTTGATTGAGCCGGCGAGCACTCTGCAGTTGGGTTTGGGAAAGATGCAATCTGCGTTGCTCGAAACCTTACCGCCGGGACGCGACCTTAGGCTGCATTCGGGCATGGTGTCTACCCCGCTTGTAAATGCCATCGGCCGCGGGGTCTTTTCCAGTGCTCGGGACGCGCTGACCTGTGGCGTGGCGCTAGGCGATGCGCGATTGTTGGCGCTCAGCGATCGCCTGCGATTCCGCAGTGTCGATCACACGCACGACCCGCGCACGCTGGCCGCTATTTCGCGCTTCGTTTCGATCAACTCCGTACTGGAAGTTGACCTTTACGGCCAAGCCAACGCCGAGTATCTCGATGGCGCTGCCATTTCCGGTTGCGGTGGTCTGGTTGACTTCGTGCGCGGCGCCCGTTTGAGCGGCGGCACCTCGATACTCGCCCTCAACGCAACAGCTGCGGGGGGCACACATTCGCGTATCGTCCCACGGCTCTCCGGTCCAACCGTCAGCGTGTCACGCCACGATGTCGATGTCGTGGTCACGGAATTCGGTATTGCTCGCCTCACAGGCACCACCGGGAACGAACGCGCCGAGCGGCTGATAGCGATTGCCGCACCTCACCACCAGGCGGCGCTGCGCGAAGCGTGGCGCCGATAGGAATCCTATGCACGCCAAAGGCCCCCGCTATCAGCAAGTCGCTGCCTCTTTGATCGATGAGATCAAACATGGGCGCTGGCCGGTGGGCGAATTGCTGCCGACCGAGCTCGACTTGTGCGAACGCTTCGGCGTGTCGCGCCATACCGCACGCGAAGCGCTGCGCCGCTTGCGCGACGCCGGCATGATCGAGCGCCGTCAAGGCTCCGGTACCCGTGTTGCTGCCCTCGCACCGCGGATCGCATACGAACAGCGCGTCAGCTCCATCGAAGATCTGCTGCAATACGGCAAAGCGACGAAACTTGAGTTCAGCAGCATTGAGCGCCGCACTGCCGATGACACCATCGCGCAGTGGCTGAACTGCCCGCTCGGCGCAGCGACGATCTGCATGCACGGACAAAGGCGCGACCGCGCGTCGCGAGCGCTGCTCTGTGTTACCGATGTACACGTCGTCGCGACACCTGACGCTGAGCAACGCTATGGCACTACGCCGCCGTTGGCTCTGGCCACAATGCTTGCCGATCTCAACATCTCGCGGCTGTCGCGCGTCGAGCAAAGCTTCGCGGCCATTCCGATGCCCAAGTCCGCTGCGGGCGAGCTGAACACGCGCGCCGGGGCGCCGGCGCTGGCTGCGCTGCGCCGCTACTTCGATCGCAGCGGCAAACTCATCCTTGCAGCGCACAGCGTACATCCCGGCAACACGTTCACGTTGTCGATGTCGCTGGGGCATGACGTCATCGCGAGACGGTGACGATCACCGATAGCCAAGACACAATTGTTGCGAGTCCTTGAAGCCGAGCGGCTGCAGCTCGATCTCGACAACATCCAGGCCTTTCTGGATCAGCATGACCATTTTCGGTATTCGATCGCGGCAGTGCGTGAACCCGTACACATGGCCCCAGACCAACCACTCGTCCAGTTGACCGGCGACAACCGAGTTCAACCCGTTCTTGCGTTGCATCATCGGAAAGTCCCAAGAACCTGACGGCGTGGTCAGTTGACTGTCGACGACAACGGCGTCGGGTCCAACCTGGCAAGCAAAGTGAACCCGCGGTTGGCGTGTTTCGGCGATATCTATGATGCAGAAGTGCTGTTTGCCCTGGTCGGCCCAAGTACCTGTGAAAGCAGCGCTCATCGGGACTTCTTTAGCGGACGCAGTTGTAGTGCAGAGCAAGGCAGCGGCGAAGGCAGCGACGCGAATCATGATGTGTTCCAAGTTATTGGGATAACCTGAAACGCGACCCGGGCAAGCAAATCCGCTCACCGAAAAGTGCGGGTGGACAGATCTGTTCAGAATCCAGTTAGAAAAAAGGCGCCGCAAGCGGCGCCCTTTTTCCTCGCGGTCGATTGCGATCAGTTCAAGATTTCGAGCAACTCAACTTCGAAGATCAGCAGCTCATTGGGGCCAATGCCGCCGGCCGGCTGGCCGTTCTCGCCGTAAGCCAGCTTGCCTGGAATGAAGAGCTTGTACTTGCTACCCACATTCATCAGTTGCAGCGCTTCCGTCCAGCCCGGAATCACGCCGTTCAGCGGGAATGTGGCCGGCTGGCCGCGGTCGACGCTGGAATCGAACTTGGTGCCATTAATCAACGTGCCGGTGTAGTGCACTTTGACCTGATCGTTGGCCTTCGGCTTGGGACCGGCGCCTTCTTTGATCACCAAATACTGCATGCCACTTTCGGTGGTCTTCACGCCAGCAACGGTTTTGTTTTTGGCGAGGAATTCATCGGCCTTTTTCTGATTTTCCGCGCCGGCAGCCTTCTGCTTCTCCTGCATCTTGGCTTGCAGCTTGGTACGGAAATCATTGCTGACCTGCTGCATTTCAGCTTCGGTCAGCAGCGTCGTGCCGCCACCCATCGTATCGGCAAGACCTTTCTGGATCATCGCCAGATCCACTTCGTCCTTGATCTCCTGCAATTGCTTACCGAAGGTCATGCCGATCATGTAGCTGGCCTTGTCCTTCTCGGTTTTCAGCGAGGCATCGGCAGCGAAGGCGGGCGCGACGAGGGCCGCACTCAGGGACAGCGCCAGCGCGCTGCGGGCGAAAACGTTCATCAGGTGATCCTTATCGTTGAAGTGAATCGCGCAAAAGCGCGGGCCGCATGAAGGGCGTCCAGCCCGCTATTCTGCGGGTAACAACTGAATTTCGGCAAATCGAGTTATGTCCGGTCTGGGAACCAAGTCAAGTTTTGGAGGTCGAGCGCCCTCTCCACCTCCTTCGCCAAGCCCTTTTTCAAAGCAAAACATCGTGCGCGTCATCCGCAGCGTTCATCTGCCGAACATGCAAGGCCAGGCGTTGTGATTCGCGCCTCGAACATGACCTTGGCGCGCGGCGCGCGCATCCTGATGGAGCGCGCGAACTTCGATATCCCGCCTGGGGCGCGCGTCGGCTTTGTCGGTCGCAACGGTACCGGCAAGTCGTCCCTGTTTGCGGCGTTATCGGGCGAACTTGCCACCGATGCCGGCGATTTGATCGTGCCGCCGACCTGGGTACGCGCCAGCGTGGCGCAGCACATGCCGCAAAGCCAGGACTCGGCATTGAACTACGCGCTCGCTGGCGATGAGCTTTTGAGGACGTTGCGCATCCGCTGGGAGCATGCGCAGGAACATGGCGATGGCATGGAGCTGGCCCACCTCGCCAGCGATTTGGATCACGCCGGACATTGGGACGCCGATGCGCGTTGCGCGCAATTGTTGCGTGGACTGGGCTTTGCCGACAGCGACTTGAGTCGCTCGGTTGATGAGTTTTCGGGCGGCTGGCGCATGCGTCTGGCGCTGGCGCGCACCTTGATGAGTCGCTCCGACTTGCTGCTCCTGGACGAGCCGACCAACCATCTCGATCTCGACACTGTGCTCTGGCTGGAAGCTTGGCTCAAGCGCTACAGCGGCACATTGCTGGTGATCTCGCACGATCGCGACTTTCTGGATTCGATCTGCACGCACACGCTGTATCTCGATGGCACCACGGCGCAGCTCTACACCGGTGGATTCAGCGCCTTCGCGCGGCAACGCGCGGCGCACGTGGAGCAAGCCAAGCGCGAGGCGGCGCAAGTGGACGCGCAGCGCGCGCATCTGCAGAAGTTCATCGATCGCTTCAAGGCCAAAGCCAGTAAAGCGCGTCAGGCGCAGAGTCGCGTCAAGGCGCTGGAAAAGCTCTCCGCAGCGCCGATTCCGAGCGTGGAATCTGAAGTGCATTGGACCATGCCGGCGCCCGCCAAATTGCCCGATCCGATCCTGTCGCTCGATGCCGCCGCCGCCGGCTATGGCGCTCGCCGCGTGATCAGCGACGTCAATCTGTTTCTGGCGCCAGGCGATCGGCTCGGACTGCTCGGACGCAACGGCGCTGGCAAGTCGACACTGATGAAACTGCTGGCCGGCGTGCTTGAGGCGCAGGCCGGCGAACGTCGCGCGCCGCGCGACTTGTCGATCGGTTATTTCGCGCAGTCGCAAGTAGAAGAGTTACCGAGCGAAGTGACGCCGCTCGTGTTGTTGCGCGAGAAAGAACCGAGCTTTTCCGACCAGGCGGCGCGCAACTATCTGGGCGGATTCGGCTATGGCGGCGATCTGGCGACTACCGCGATCGGTCCGCGCTCGGGCGGCGAGAAAGCTCGCCTTGCGCTGGCTTTGCTGCTGGCGCGCCGGCCCAATCTATTGCTGCTCGACGAGCCCACCAACCATCTCGATATGGCCGCGCGCGCCGCACTTGTTGAAGCGCTCGCGGATTTCGCTGGCGCAGTCGTGATGGTCAGCCATGACCGGTCCTTGCTCGAAAGCGTGTGCGATCGGTTTGTGCGCGTCTATCAGGGCGGCGTGGGTGAATACACCGGCGATCTCGACGACTACGCCAAGTTGCTGCGCGGCGAAGGCAGTGTCGCTGCCGTGGCGCCGGCAGAGCCGCAAGCAAAACCAGTCGAACACAAAGACCGCCGCGGCCTCAGCAATCAGCTGAAACGTGCCGAAGAAGCGCTCGATCGCGCCAGCGCCACCGAGAGCGCCGCCCAGTCGGCGCTCGATCGCGCCGCAAGCCACGGTGGCTCGCACGCCGAGCTGGCGCATCTGGCAGACGCGCTAAAAGCCGCAAGTGCGGCGCGGGAAAAGGCGGAAGCTGAATGGTTGGTGGTTGCCGAACGGGCGGAAAAGGCTTGAGGCTCGAAACAGCGCTGCGTTAGTCGGCGCGAAGCCTTTCCTGATCTTTTCCGCATTCGCCTAGTGCGCTCGCGCTCGGCGAGTTTGGCAACTGCAGCGCGAGCACAACGAGCCAGCCCAAGCGATCGCGGCGAAGCCTGACGATCCCCCGTGCAGTTTTTGCTACATGCATTCCGACTCGACGCTCTCGATCCGGAAAGTTCCATCGCGCAGGCTGCTAGAGTTCAAACCTCCCACCCAGCTCTCGCCCGCCATGACCGACGGCACATTGCAAACGCTGATCGACAGGGTCCGCGCCACGGACCTGAAGAGCGCCGCAAATCTGCTGACACCGCGCAGCGATCAGGAGATCGCGCGAGTGTTGGCGGCACTCAGCCCTGGCCAGGCGGTGGAGGTACTGGAGGAGTTTCCCAAAGAGCGACGCGCCACCATTGCGGCAGAGACGGCAGCGGGCCCAGACTGGCTCGAAGGCCATCGCTATCCGGAACGCACGGTGGGCCGCCTGATGGAGCGCGCGCCGGCGGTGTTTCCGGAATCTGCACGCATCGGTGAGGTCGTCGAAACACTGCGCGATGTGTTGAAAACCCGCCAGGTGGTGTACGTGTTTTGCATCGACAAAGCCCGCCACTTGACCGGCGTGGTCGCGTTCCGCGAGCTGCTGTTCTCACCGGGCGAGGCGACGCTGGAGAGCGTGATGGTGCGCGGTCCCTTTGCGCTGCAGCCGGGAACGTTTCTGCCTGAGGCGATGCGCGAAGTTGTCACTCGGCATTATCCGGTCTATCCCGTGTGCGAGCCGGACGGAACCCTATTGGGGCAGGTCAAGGGCCAGGTGCTGTTCGAGCAGCAGGCCTTCGAGATCTCGGCACAAGCCGGCTCCATGGTCGGCGTCGATAGCGAAGAGCGCCTCAATACGCCGTGGGCGCGGAGCCTGAAGTTCCGTCATCCGTGGCTGCAGTTGAACTTGCTGACTGCGTTCGTCGCCGGCGCCGTGGTCGGCGTTTTCGAGAGCACGGTCGACAAAATCGTGTTGCTGGCGGTTTTCATCCCGGTGCTGAGCGGCCAGTGCAGCAACACTGGCTGTCAGGCGCTCGCCGTCACATTGCGCGGCATCACCTTGAACGAAGTTGTGCCCGGTGCGGCGCCGCGGCTGCTCGCGAAGGAGGCCTGGCTCGGGTTCTTGAATGGCGCGCTCGTCGGTCTGGTCGCCGCCGCCGCGATGTATGTGTTGGCCATCCAGAAAAGCGAATCCGCACCAATGCTGCTGGCGCTCATTACCTTTGGCGCGATGACCTTGAGCTGCATGGTAAGCGGCATCGCCGGCGCTGGCGTCCCTCTACTGCTGAAGCGCCTTGGCGCCGATCCGGCGACCGCCTCCAGTATTTTCCTGACCACCGCAACCGATGTCGTGAGCATGGGGTTGTTTCTGGGACTGGCGGCGTGGCTGATCGTTTAGCCTTTGTGGGTCTTGCTGTCGCACCACGTTGTTTCCGTGAGCCTTAACGCATCCCGTTCGCTGAGACCGCCACAAAGCGTTGCGCGATGGCGCGGCCCACAACGCGACGGCGATACAATGCGCTAGTCCCACCCTCATCGACGCCAGCATGAAAACACGCATCGAGCACGACAGCATGGGCGAGTTAGCGGTGCCGGCCGATGCACTGTGGGGCGCGCAAACGCAGCGAGCGATCGAGAATTTCAAGATCAGCGGCCAGCCGATGCCGCGCACCTTCATCCGCGCGCTGGCGCTGATCAAGGCCGCCGCAGCGCGGGCCAATGCGGAACTCGGCCTGCTTTCGACACGCAAAGCCGTCGCTATCGAAACGGCGGCCCAGGCGATCGCCGCGGGCGAACATGACAGCGCTTTTCCCGTCGATGTGTTTCAAACCGGCTCGGGTACGTCGAGCAACATGAACGCCAATGAGGTGATCGCCACGCTCGCGGCACGCGCTGGTACGCCGGTGCATGCCAACGACGATGTGAATCTAGGGCAGTCGTCGAATGATGCGATCCCAAGCGCGTTACAGGTTGCGGCCGCGCTCGCGGCGCGTGAGCGACTGTTGCCGGCACTCGATGGTCTGCGCGTCGCCATCGCGACGCGCGCTGCCGAGCTGGAAACCACCGTCAAGACCGGGCGCACGCATTTGATGGATGCGATGCCGCTCACGCTCGGGCAAGAATTCGCGACTTGGGCCTCGCAGCTTAAGGCCGCTCGCGAGCGCCTCAACGAGACGCTCGTGCGCGTTCAAGCGCTGCCGCTCGGCGGCACGGCGATCGGCACTGGCATCAACGCCCATCCGCAGTTCGCGCAATTTGTCTGCAAGGCCCTGGCCGAGCTGACGCACGTCCCATTCCTGCCGGCAGACAACCTGTTTGTCGGCATCGCTGCCAAAGACGAGTGCGTGGAGTTGTCCGGTCAGTTGAAAGCGCTGGCCTGCGCGCTGATGAAAATCGCCAACGATCTGCGCTGGATGAATTCCGGCCCGCTGGCCGGTCTGGGCGAAGTGGAACTACCGGCGCTGCAACCCGGCTCATCGATCATGCCCGGCAAAGTCAATCCGGTGATTCCGGAAGCCGTGGCGATGGTCGCAGCGCAAATGATCGGCAACGATGTCGCGATCACGGTGGCGGGCCAATCCGGCAATTTCCAGCTGAACGTGATGCTGCCGCTGATCGCCCGGAACCTGATCGAAAGCATCGAGCTGCCGTCCAACGCGCTGCCTGCATTGGCGACGTGCATCGCCGGCCTTCGGGTACGTACCGATCGGCTGCAGCAAGCGTTGGCAAAGAATCCGATCCTGGTCACCGCACTGAATCCGGTCATCGGCTACGAGCTGGGTGCCAAGATCGCCAAAGCCGCCTATGCGAGCGGCCGACCGATCATCGATGTTGCGCGCGAGATGACGACGCTATCGCAGGCAGAGCTGCAGGCGCTGCTCGATCCTCTTGCACTGACGCGGGGCGGCATTCGCGCAGGTGTCGGCGGCGGTGGATGAGCGCGCGTGGCTGTGCGCGGCGCTTTTCGGACGCGCGGCGGGCGCGCAACCCAATGATCTAGCCGCGCTATGCCGGCAAGAAGGCGTGGCGGCGCTGTTGTACGAGGCAATCGGCGCGCGCGCCGCGATCCCTGATGCCATCGTCCGCGCCCATCGCGGCGCCGTTGCCTGGCAACTGGCGCGCAGTGCCGCGGCCAAGGCAGCGCTCGCATCGGTTTCTGTACCGAACCTCGTGCTGAAAGGTGAGGCGTTGGCCTACACCTGCTATGCCGCGCCGCACTTGCGCCCACGCGAAGACCTGGACCTGCTGTTCGCCTCCGAAAGCGACGCGCGCACTGCCGCCGCATCGCTGGCGTCGCTGGGTTATGCACTGGACCCGCACTCCTGGCTCCCTGGCGGCTCGCAGTTCACGCTTGTGGGGCCGGATCTGCATATCGATATGCACTGGCAGCTTGGCAATCATCCGATTCTGGGCGCACGCCTGCTGTTCGCTGATTTGTACGCGCGTCGAGTGCAGGTGAGCGAACCGCCGATGATGGTGTTACATCCTGTCGATGCGTTTATGCACGCCGCCATCCATCGTATGTCCAATGCTCAGATCGGCGCTGCCGATCGATTGATCTGGCTTTACGACTTCGTCGCGTTAGCGAGGCGATTCAATGTGGTCGACTACTCGACGCTGGTCGAAAGAGCCGGCGCGCATGCCCTGGCCGCACCGTGCCTCGATGCGATGGCCGCCTGCACGCGACACTTCGATTGGCCGTGGCCCGCAGCGACCTTATCGGCGCTCAGCGCCGCCGCAGCGCGCGAGCGCTTCCGCCCCGAGCGCGCAGCGAGCCGAGCCTACATCGAGACCCAGGCGCCGAGTTTGTGGCGACGATTGGTGCCTGACGCAGCCTACATGCGCGCGCGCTATCGACTCACCCATCGCGGCTCACTCCCGCTCGCCTACCTGCGCCGTTGGATCACCGGCCTCAAGCTGCTCTGGCGCGCGCTCAAGCGATCGCCTCGATAACACCGCCCGATCGAGGAATGCGCTCGCGAAGATTGACCTCGCATCAACATGGAACTGCAGCCTGTGCCCAAGCTGCCGATGCGCCAATCCTGTGAGCCGGCCGAGTCGACAAGCAGTGTGGACGCTCGCCATCAGCGATCGCGGGGCGCAATGTCGCAGATTCGAACTTAACTGGCGCGCCACTTTCGCGCCGATGTGCTGGCGCGGCGCCTTATCATTCGCGCCACCCGCGCACTGCGAACGAACCCATGACCAATGTACGCATCGTCGAAGTCGGCCCACGCGATGGCTTGCAGAACGAACCGAAGCAGGTCGCAACCGCCGACAAGATCGAGCTGATCCAGCGCCTGATCGCTTGCGGGCACCGCACCGTGGAAGTGACCAGTTTCGTCAGCCCACAATGGGTGCCGCAACTGGCCGATGCCACCGAGGTGATGGCGGGGCTCGATGCGCCAGATGGCGTGTCGCTACCGGTGTTAGTGCCCAATCTCAAGGGCTACGAGCGCGCGTTGGGCGCCGGCGCCAAGGAAATCGCCGTGTTCACGGCCGCCAGCGAAGCCTTCAATCGCAAGAACATCAATGCCAGCATCGAAGAATCGCTGGAGCGCTTTGTTCCGGTCTTCGAGCGCGCGAAAATCGATGGCGTGCGCGTGCGCGGATATGTCTCGACCGTGCTTGGTTGCCCGTACCAAGGCGCAGTGCCGATCGGCGATGTGGTGCGCGTCGCCCACGCGCTGCATGCAATGGGTGCCTATGAGATTTCCCTCGGCGATACCATCGGCGTGGGCACACCGGAAAAGGCGCGCACCATGCTGATGGCCGTTGCGAGCGAGATCCCTATGGGCGCGCTCGCTGTGCATTTCCACGACACTTACGGCATGGCGACCGCAAACGTCCTGCGCTGCCTGGATGCCGGCGTGCGTGTAGTCGATGCTTCCGTCGCCGGTTTGGGCGGCTGCCCGTACGCGCAGGGCGCAAGCGGCAACGTTGCGTCTGAAGACATCGTCTACCTTCTCGACGGCCTGGGTCTGACACACGGGCTCGACCTCGATCGACTCATCGCCACCGGCCAGTGGATCAGCGAGCGCCTCGGACGCCCCAATGCCAGTCGTGTCGGCAAAGCGCGCGCGAATGCATTCGCGTAGCGCGCAGATAGGTAGCCGTCGTGAACCTTCCTACGACGGATGTCCGCGACGTGATCCTGACCAAAAATGCGTGCGCTCGAAGTCGTGGCGATTTTCGAAGGGCGCCTCCGAAGCGTCAGCGTCCTGGCGAACAAACCAATTCGCCAACTGCGTCGCAATTTACCAACGCGGTATCGTGAAACCGACGTCTATTCGTCTATTCGGTCGCATTTCGTGTCACTTCGCTCATCCAGCATCCGTTCCTGACAGTCGAGCCGTACTTCCACGGCACGTCACCACCAGGAGCTAGACCCATGTTGTACCGTACTCTCGTCGCCATTGCCCTCGCCCTCGGCGTTGCAGCAGCCGATGCGAGCGAGTTCGTTCCGGGCACCGTCACGCAGGTCACCGGCACCGTGTCGGACTTCCATAGCCCGCGTAGTTTCTGGATGGATGTCGATGGTCAAAAGGTTCTGGTCTATGGCACTGTTGCTCAGAACGCGCGACTGATCAAAGGTCAGCGCGTGCGCATTGAAGCCAGCGTCAGCGACGATTTCATCAAGGTTGCCGATGTGGAACTGCAAGCGCGCGCCATCGAAACGGTGCGCACACGCCGACCGGTGTCGACCGCCGCAATGCCGTAATGGTGGTCCCATTCATCGGACTCAGGGTTCGCTGGTTGGCGAGCCGCTTGCCATAATTCATCCAGGTTCACGACAGCCTGGCAAACATCTCCAAAAGCCCGCGCCGCTGCGGTGTTTCGGCGGCGCGGTTTTCTTTTGGCTGGTTGTTGAGAAACGCGCTTCCGGTGCGCTTCTCAAGGCGCGAGTCGCCACCGCTCCAGCGTCGCTCTGCAAGGATCAGGCGATTGCGCGCTCGATCCATATTCGAACCACCCTCGGTTTGCGCTATGCGGTTGTTTCTTAACCGCCTGCTAGCGCTGGATCGCGGACATTGACGTACTTGCTATCGTTCGTGCGTCCCCACTTCGATACCTTCGCATGTCGCCGCTCGCCCCTTTGTTGAACCGTCGATCCACGCCTTCACGTCTGCTTGTAGAGCCTGCGCCATCTGGCACCGAGTTGACGCAGCTCATCGACGCTGCACTACGCGTTCCCGACCACGGACGCCTTCAACCCTGGCGCCTGGTATCGATTTCGGGCGACGCGCGTTCGGCTCTTGGCAAAGCCCTCGTCGAGCTGCGACAAAACCGCGGCGACGCGCTCGACGCTGCGGCCATCGACAAGGACCTGCATCGGTTCGACCGCGCACCGTTGGTGTTGATGGTGGTTGCGCGCCTGACCGCCGGTCACAAAATTCCTCAGCAAGAACAGCTACTTAGCGCCGGCGCGCTCGCTCAGAACTTGCTGATCGGTGCTGAATGCCTGGGCTACGGGGCTCAATGGCTCACCGGGTGGCCCGCATACGATCGCGACGCTGCCCGCCTGTTCGGCTTGACGGATAACGAGCACGTGGTCGCCTTCATCTATCTGGGCAGCAAACCCGGCGACCTGCCGCCCGATCGCGAGCGCCCGAGCGCAGCACAATTGCTCATCGAGTGGCGTCCGGCGTGAGCGACAGACCGGTAGTGCTGATGGATGCCAGTTTGTACGTTTTCCGTGCCTGGCACGCGCTCGCGCCCGAATGGCAAGACGATGAGGGTTGGGCGACGCATGCGGTGCATGGCTTCACCCACGTTTTGCTGCAAGTACTCGAACAGCTCAAACCAACGCACCTGGCGGTGTGCTTCGATAATGCACTCAGCACCAGTTTCCGCAACGACTTCTATCCGGCATACAAGGCCAACCGCGAGCCGCCCGACACCGCGCTGACGCGGCAGTTCACGCACTGCCAGGGCGTGGTGCGTGCGCTCGGTGTGCTTAGTCTTTGCGATAAGCGATATGAGGCTGACGATCTGATCGGCACGCTCGCGCACCGGGCTCGCATTGCCGGCAAGCGCATCCTGGTGCTGTCGGCTGACAAAGACCTTACTCAATTGCTGCGCGAGGGCGACGAGCAGTGGGACTTCGGCAAGGACCGTCGCTACAGTCCCAAGGATGTCGAAGAGAAATTCGGCGTGCGGCCTGAGCAAATCGTGGACTGGCTGGCACTCGCTGGCGATCCCATCGACAACATTCCAGGCGTGAACGGGATCGGCCAACAAACCGCGGCGCGGCTGCTCAAACACTTCGGTTCGCTGGACGCGATCTACGAGCGTATCAACGAAATCGAGTTCCTGAAAATCCGCGGCGCCGGTACGCTCAAAGCCCGGCTCCGCGAGCAGCGCGAACATGCGTATATCAGCCAGCGCCTGAGCGCCATCGCTACCGACGCGCCAGCGCCTGAACTTGATGCCTTGAAACTGCGCGCGGGCGATCCGAGCGAAATCGAAGCGCTGTTCAAACGCTTGGGATTTGGCCCGCTGATGCGACGCCGCGCGCTGGCATGTTTGAGCAAGCGCAGTTGACAGGCTAGTGCGGAAATATGTTCCGACAATAGCGAAGCACTACACTAGCGAAACAGCTTCGACGGCAAGCCCAGCCGGCCCGCCGCCTCGCGCTGATGCGCATGCGCGACCGCCACCGCGAGTGCGTCGGCGGCGTCGGCCTTCATCTGGGATTTGATGTTCAGCAGAATGCCGACCATGTACTGCACTTGCGATTTGTCGGCGCCACCGGAGCCGACGACAGCATTCTTGATGTGCCTTGGCGCGTACTCGCTCACGGGCAATAGCGCATTAACGCATGCGCAAATCGCCGCGCCGCGCGCCTGGCCCAACTTCAGCGCCGACTGCGGGTTTTTCGACAAGAACACGGTTTCGACGGCCACCTCATCGGGCTTGTAGTCGGCAATCACCTGGGTGACGCCATCGAAGATGTCTTTCAGTCGCGCCGGAAAATTTTCATCGAAGGTCTCGACCACGAGGTGCTGCACGTGCTTCAGGGACCCACGCTCGACGCTGATGACGCCAAGGCCGGTGCGGCGCGAACCGGGATCGATGCCGAGAATGCGAATAGCCACAAACTACTGTGCTATCGCGGCCTCAATCGCCGCGCGCAATTCCGGCGCATCCGGCTTGACGCGACTGCCGTAGCCCGCAATCACAGCGCCATCTTTGCCGATCAGATACTTGTGGAAGTTCCACTGCGGCTCGCCGCCACCCGCTTCGGCCAGCGCTTGATAGAACGGCGTTGCGCCCTCGCCTTTCACTTGCACCTTCTCGAACATCGGAAACTCAACGCCGTAGGTCAGGGTGCAAAACTCTTTGATCTCGTCCTCCGTACCCGGTTCCTGGCCACCGAACTCGTTCGATGGAAATCCGACCACCGCAAAGCCCTTATCTTTCAACTCGCTGTGCAGCTTCTCCAGGCCCTCGTATTGCGGCGTAAATCCGCATTTACTCGCCGTGTTCACCACGAGGAGAACCTGACCCTCGAACCGCTCGCAAAGTTTGACCGGTTCTTTGCCCGCGAGTGGTCGGAAACTGTGATCTAGCAAGGGCGGACAGTTCGCGCTGGCGACGGACGCAACGAAGAACAGCGGGGCGAGAAGGATTCTTGGCATGGCACGATCCGGAGGTGGGATCTTTGGATTGTGAGCGATCCGCGGTGAACAAAGCGCAAGTTATGGTTGAACGCGAACCACGGACGATCGGTTATCTGGGTTCACCGACGATCCAGCAATCGTATCGGCTTTTGGCGCGTCTCGATTCCGGTCTGAGGCGCCAGCTCACCGGGCACTCGGAAAGCCACCTCTACATCGACGCCCAGCCGCGCGCGCAGCAGCGCCATTGCCTCCTCAGCACGCGCGTCGCTGGCTTCGCGCGTTTCAATGAGCACCGTCATGTCCTCTCGCGTGCCGCTGCGCTCGACCACGCACAAGAACTCGCCGGTAAAGCCGGGCAGCGCATCGAGGATGGGACCTACGGCCTGCGGGAACACGTTGATGCCACGCAGTTTCACCATGTTGTCGCTGCGCCCCAGGAACCCACGCATGCGCTTTAGATTCAGACCCAGATCCGAGGGTGTGGTTTCGATGACGGTGACATCGTGGGTGTTGAATCGGATCAGCGGATAGATATCGTCTTTGTAGAGCGTGGTGACCACCAGATCGCCGGATTGGCCGTCAGCCACGGGCGTACCAGCGTCGATGTCGAGCACTTCCACGAACTGCGCATCTTCCATCAGATACAGCCCGTTTTGATCGGGGCCTTCGGCGGCAATCGTGCCGGTGTCGCCCACGCCATACCAATCGTATAGCTGCGCGCCGCCCCAGAGCTGGCTCATCTGCTCGCGCGACTCGCGCCCCAGATGCCCGCTGATCATGCGGATGCGGATATCGCGCCCCGGCTCGATTCCGGCGTCGCGTGCGACCTCGGCGAGCTTCTTGATGTAGTCGGCAAAGCCCACAATCACCGTGGCGCCAAAGTCGCGCATCAGCTCGACCTGCCGCGCCGATCGTGTCTCAACACCGGTGCCTGCGGACATGAACAGCGCCGGCGTCCAGTGCAACACCGACTCGCGAACAAAATGTCCGCCGTTGATCAGCCCGTGGCCGTACACCGAGTGCACCACGTCCTCGGCGCGCAGACCCTGCAACAGGTATGCGCGAGCGAGCAGCAGATTCTGCGTCTCGCGTCCGCGCGGGCCGAAAAACAGCGGCTGCGGCGTGCCGGTCGTGCCGCTGGTGGTGTGCATCACCATCGGCGGTGGATCCGCGGAATAGCTGTCGCGGCCATGGAAATCGCCGAACGGCGGATGCAAGGCAATCGACGCCATCAGCTCCTGTTTGCCGAAGGTGGGCAACTTGACGATGTCTTCCAGCGAGCGGATATCGCCAGGCTCGATGCCCGCGCTGCCCCACAATCGCCGGTAAAACGCCATGCGCCACGCCCGCGCCAGCAAGCGTTTGAAGCGATCATTCTGTTCGTGCCACAACGCGTCGCGACTGATCCGCGAAAACTTGTCGAGGAAAGCCTGTCCGAGCGGATACTCGCGCTCGATATCGCGTGCGTTGAAGTGGTGGAAGTACGACATGGACGGGCCGGCTCGTCTGGGATGCGTCGATGCTGAAACGGGAAGGTGCGAATGGCAATGGGTGAGTTGCGACTACGCGCGCTTTGGTGGGCCCTCGGTCTGGCATTGCTGGCGACCATCGCAGCGCTATCGTTGCTGCCGCTGAAGGCGCTGCCCGTCAATGTGCCGAACATCGACAAGCTCAATCATGCTGTTGCGTACATCGTACTTACGACGTACTTCGGCCAACTGACCACCCTGCCCCGTGCACTGGGTGTGCTGCTGGGTTACGGTATCGGCATCGAACTACTGCAAGCGCAGACGCCCTATCGGCAGGCGGAGATTGCCGATCTGGTGGCCAACTGCGTGGGCATGGTCCTGGGGCTTCTGCTGTTGCGGACTCGGGTCCGCCAGAGCCTGCGGTGGTGTGAGTCATTCGTCCCGTAGTGCCACGCTCATGCGTCTTGGTAAGCGGACCCGTGGTCCGCGGCGCTTGATCTTGCTTCTTGCTTCTCGGTACGCGGACCGGTGGTCCGCAGCGCTTGATCTTGCTTCTTGCTTCTCGGTACGCGGACCCGTGGTCCGCAGCTCTTGATTCATCCAATGACGAGCGAAAAATCAACAGCTGCGGACCATAGGTCCGCGCTCCAAAATCCGATCAACGCGGCCACCAGCGAACTGCCTTACGCCGCCGTCCAGCCACCGTCCATGCTCATATTGCTCCCGGTGATCTGTGCAGCCGCCGGCCCGATCAAGAACATCGCCAAGGCCGCCACCTGCTCTACTGTGACGAACTCCTTGGTCGGCTGCGCCGCCAGCATTACATCGCGTTTGACCTGCTCTTCGGTCAGTCCGCGCGCCTTCATCGTGTCCGGGATTTGCTTCTCCACGAGCGGCGTCCACACATAGCCAGGGCAAATGGAATTGACGGTGATCCCGAAGGTCGCGACCTCCAGCGCCACGGATTTGGTGAACCCGGCGATGCCGTGTTTCGCCGCCACATATGCGCTCTTGAACGGCGAAGCCACCAGCGCATGCGCACTCGCGGTGTTGATGATGCGCCCCCAACGTCTGCCCTTCATTTGCGGAACCACAGCGCGCGTTGCGTGAAATGCCGCCGATAAGTTGATGGCAATGATCTGATCCCATTTTTCCGGCGGAAAATCCTCGACCGGCGAGACGAATTGGATGCCGGCATTGTTCACCAGCACATCCACGCCACCCATCCATTCGGTCGCATCGCGGACCATCGCCGCGATTGCCGCGCCATCGCGCATGTCGGCGCCGGAATAGAAAGCGCGCACGCCATATTCGCGCTCGATGGCGGCGCGCTGCGCTTCGATCTCCGCTGGATCGCCAAGGCCATTCAAAGTCACGTTCAGCCCAGACTGAGCGCATGCGCGCGCGATCGCCAATCCAATGCCGCTGGTCGATCCGGTGATCAATGCGTTGCGTGGCGTGTATGACGACATGGACGTTGCTCATGGCAAAGGAGCTGCGATGATGCCAGCGGCAAATGGCGATTCCTGTTGCCCGTTGGTACAGGCCGGGCTCATCTGTTACACCGAACCGAGCGCACCATTTGAAACTGCCCCAAAACCGGCGTGCCCCTCCCGCGGCAATTCTCGCGAAATCTGAGCAGCGCACAACGTAGCCCGCAAGCGGCCCGCACAACGCCCAGGTTTAGGTAACATGCGCAGAACCGGCGTGACGCCGGCCACAACACGAACGGGAGAAAACCATGGTGGTTCGACTGAGTGCCGTCCTGCTTCTGGCGCTGGCCAGCGACGCGTTTGCGCAACAGGCCGTCAATCCAAAACCGATGTCCGACGAAGAGCGCGCCGAGATCAACGCGCAGCGCCGCGCCGGCTGCAAGGCGCACGCCGAAAATTTGAAGATGCTGCAGGGTCCGGACAAGCTCGAGATTATGGAAGGCGGCAAAAAGCGCGAGCTGACCAAGGCCGAGCGCGACGCGCAAATTGCCGAGACTGAAAGCGTCTTGGCGACCTATTGCGGCGAGAAAAAGAAAGAAGAGGCCCCGCAATAACTGCAGCTCGCCGAGAGGCGAAATTTGCGGCGCTGTTCCGAACACAACAACGCCATCGCGTCCAGCGTCGCTGCGGCATTCATCGGAACGCCGAGTTTCACTCGGCGCTTTCCGATTCGCCACACTGAGACACGCCAAGCGCAGCCCGCCGTTCCATCGAGGCTTGCCCAACCGTTCTGCGGTCGTCTGCTAGTCTTTTGCTTCCTGCCTCGCTGCCTGCCGGCCCATGCTCTTACAACTGCTCATTCTCGCCCTCGGCGTGGCCATCCTGGCCGTCGGCGCCGATCTTTTCGTCAAGGGCGCATCGTCTGTCGCCGAACGCTTTGGCATCAGTCAGTTCGTCATTGGCCTCGTTATCGTTGGCTTCGGCACGTCGACGCCCGAGTTGGCCGTCAATATCGACGCGGCAATGAGCGGCAGTACTGATATCGCGATTGGCAATGTCGTCGGTTCGAACATCGCCAATATCGGAATCATTCTTGGCTTTGCCGCACTGATCGCGCCGTTGGCAGTGCAATTGCGTATGGTGCGAGTCGAGTTGCCGATCGTGATTGGCGTTAGCTTTTTGCTTTGGGGTCTTGCCAGCAAAGGGCAACTGGTCCGGTGGGAAGGATTAATGATGCTTGGCGGCTTTGCAGCTTTCATGCTCTTCCTGCTGAAGACGTCTAAAGACGAACCCGCCGCCGTACAAGAGGAATTTGCTGAGGAAAATCCCAAGACCAATCGGGGCATGGTCTGGACCATTGGGCTCATCGTGCTTGGACTGGCGGGCCTGATGGGCGGCGCCAATCTGTGTGTCGGCGCCGCCGTGAAGCTTGCGCAGATGTGGGGCATGTCCGAATTGATGATCGGCCTGACCATCGTCGCCGTTGGAACCTCGCTGCCCGAACTCGCCTCCTCGGTGGCCGCCGCCTATCGCGGCAATGCCGACATCGCCATCGGCAACGTGCTCGGCTCCAACATCTACAACATCCTCTTCATCCTCGGCATCACGTCCGTTATCACGCCATTGCCGACCACCGCACCCACGCTCATGTGGCTGGACATTCCGGTCATGATCGCCTTCGCCGTGGTGCTGGCGCCCATGATGCTCATGGGCCTCAAAATCACCCGCTGGAACGGCGCTCTGTTGATGCTGGGCTATGCGGCCTATGTCGGGTACATGCTGCATATCTCGGGATAGAGCGCGTTCGAACACGGCTGCGTTTCACAACAACTCATGGTCGGCGCGACTATGCTTCGCGCTGTTCTTGGATACCTCGGGTAGAAACCATGCGCGTACTGGCGATTGCTTCTTTGGCGATGGCGTCTGCGGCTTTTGCACAAACGCCGCCGGCGGATTTAACGCTGTCCACATTCATTGCCTCAGGCGTTGGAACCCCGATGGGTGTTCGCAATGCTGCAGATGGCTCCAATCGCATTTTCATCATTCAGCGCAGCGGCATCGTCAGCGTGCACGAGAATGGTTCGCTTCTACCGACGCCACTGGTGTCGATTACCACCGACACCAGCGGCGAGCGCGGCCTGCTGGGCCTTGCCTTCCATCCGGACTACGACGGCGTCAACGAACGGCGCTTTTACCTGTCTTACACGATTCCAGGCACATTCGCGCATGGCGTCGTGGAGTTCCAAACGCAAGTGGGCAACCGCAACGTTGCTGACGTTGCCTCGCGCCGGGAAGTGATTTCCGTGCCAGATATCGCCAGCAATCACAACGGCGGCGATTTGCATTTCGGCCCCGACGGATTTTTGTATTGGTCGATCGGCGACGGTGGCCCGCAGAACGACCCACACGGATTTGCGCAGTGTCTGTGGAAAAAGACCAACGACAACAACCCGAGCAACTGCGGTACTGGAACATCGTTCTATCTGCTCGGCAAGATTCTGCGCATTGACCCGACACCGACGACCAGTGCCACAAGCGAGATGTGCGCAGCCGTGACAGGACAACCCGCCGGGTACAGCATCCCCGCCAGCAATCCCTTCGTCGGAACGAGCAATACCTGCGATGAGATCGTGCACTATGGCATGCGCAATCCCTACCGCTTCACCTTCGATCGCGCCACTGGCGATATGTACGTTGGCGATGTGGGTCAAGGCACGTGGGAGGAAACCACACGCATTCCCGCAGGCACCCTCGGGGTGAATTTGGGGTGGCGGTGCTTCGAGGGCCATGTTGCGTTCAATAGCACCGGACCATGCGCCAATACTCTGGTTAGCTACATCGCACCTTTTCAGTCCTATCAGCACGTCAGCGGTCGCTGCTCGATCACTGGCGGTTATCGATACCGGGGACCAATCATCGGCCTGCGTGGCATGCATATGAGCGCAGACTATTGCACCGGCGAGATTTACTTTTCCTCGCGCGACAACGCGGGCACATGGACCCCTGCCATTCCAAACGTCAACATCTGGCAAGACACGCCGGCCAATATCGTCGGTTTCGGCGAAGACGAATTCGGCAACATCTACGTCACCAATCAGGGCGGTTCGGTGCTTCGTTTCAGCTCCGCCAGCGATAACAGCGGCTTGCACCTGAACGGCTTTGAGTCGAATTGACGCAGCACTTGAGGCATTCCCGCCGGTGATACCGGCCGAATCCAGGTTGCTGATTCTCGGCTCAATGCCCGGCGCGGCCTCGCTCGCGGCCGGGCAGTACTACGCGCATCCCCGAAATGCGTTCTGGCCAATTCTGGCGGCCGTCACTGGTGTGGCGGCCTGTGAGCCCTACACCGAGAGATGTGCTGCGCTCGGACGCGCTGGAATCGCGCTCTGGGATGTCGTTGCTCGTTGTCAACGGCGCGGCAGTCTCGATAGCGACATCGATGCGGCGAGTATCGAACTGAACGATTTCGCGAGCTTCTTCGCTGCACATCCATCGATTGGCAAGGTACTGCTAAACGGGGCCAGTGCCTGGAAGTGGTTCAAGCCCGTTTCGTTGCAATTCCCGCGGTTAACCACGATCCGCCTGCCATCGACCAGTCCGGCGAATGCGTCCTGGAGTTTCGAGCGCAAACGCGACGCTTGGCTTGCCGCATTGCGGGACACGTCGTTATGAGTACGCGCCTGGCGCACGTAGCCCTGATCGTGCGCGAGTACGATGAAGCCATCGCTTTTTTTTGCGAGGTCCTCGATTTCGAGTTGATTGAGGACCGCCCGGTTCCCGAGCAGAACAAGCGCTTCGTGCGCGTGGGCCCGCGCGGTGGGGGCGCGGCGCTGGTGTTGGCTCGTGCGGCGAATGAGGAGCAGGCGCGCTTCATCGGCAATCAGAGCGGCGGGCGTGTGTTCCTGTTTCTCGAAACAACCGAATTCGGCGCCGAATATGCGCGCCTGCGCCGACATGGCGTGCGTTTCGTTCGCGGACCGGAGACAATGGACTATGGAACGGTCGCGGTCTTCGAGGACCTTTATGGCAATCGCTGGGATCTGATCCAGTATGTCTGAGGAGCTTTCGCGCCTGACGGCGAGGCAGCATCTGCGCCGCGCGCGCCTGCGACGGCTCTTGCGGCGCTTGCCGCGGCGCGACAATGCGCACCGCTATCCGGTAATCCGCTGGTTCGGCGAAGCGGCCCGCGCACGTCCGTATCTTTGGTCGTTCAAGCGCGCGCAGATTGTGCCGGCGCTGTATGCGGGCTGGGTGATCTCGCTGCTGCCGATCTATGGCGCGCAAATCCTGGTGGGATTCCTTGCCGCGCTGGTACTCCGGGCGAATGTAACCGTGACCGTCGCGCTGCAGTTCGTGACTAACCCTCTGACCATCGTGCCGGTGTATGCGTTCACGGGATGGATTGGGACGCAGATCATGACACTGCAGGGAATCGGCGCCGATTGGCCGATAGCGATGTTCTACGCCAACGCGCTGATGGTGGGTGGTGTGGTCGTTGGTCTTGTTGCTGCGTTTTTGAGCGATCTATGTTGGCGCCTGATTGCATGGGAGGCGGCTCGATTGGCGAAGGCCGTTGCGCACGCGAAACAGCTCCGCGATGCCGCGTAGTTCTTTGTTGCTGCAGCGAAAAGCGTCGGGCCATGGCGCGACGCCTTTCCGTTTCTTTCTCCGTTGAGCACTTACTGCCGGAAGCTCGGGTCTTTGCGATCGAGCATGCGCAACAACGCCGGCCAAGCGAGTTGATTGGCCATTGCCTTGCTCATTTCTGGGTGATTGCCTTGCGCTGCGGTCTTCTCCGGAACGCCGGGCATCGCGGTGTGATAACGCCCCTGGCTGCAGGACAGCGTGCGCACCTGCATGCTGCAGGCGCGTTCGAGGAAGTACATGCGCATGAATGCTTCCGCTACCGTCGGGCCCAAGGTCAGCGTGCCGTGATTCCATAGCAGCATCAGGTTCTTGTTGCCAAGATCGCGTTGCAGGCGCGGACGCTCGTCGTGATCGACGGCTACGCCTTCGTACTCGTGGTAGGCGAGATCGTCGCGCACCAGCATCGCGGTCTGATTGAGCGGTAGCAGCCCCTCGGGATGCGTGGACACGGCCGTGCCGTCGAGCGTGTGGACATGAATCACGCAGTGTGCGTCGTGGCGCACTTGATGAACCGCCGAGTGAATCGTGAAGCCGGCAGGATTGACCGGAAAAGGCGAGTCATCGAGCTTGTTGCCAGCCAGATCGATCTTGACCAACGACGAGGCCGTGATCTCCTCGAACAGCATGCCGAACGGGTTGATCAGGAATTGATCCTCCGTGCCCGGTACGCGCGCTGAGATGTGCGTAAAAATGAGATCGTCCCATCCGTAGTGAGCGACGAGGCGATAACAGGCGGCGAGATCGACGCGCGCCTGGCGCTCAGCGGCGCTGGATGTGTTGATTGGACTGACGTTACTCATGCTGCGACTCCTGCGAAAAGTGCCGCGCATCCTACTGGCGCGTCTAGCGCTGCGCTGTCACGTTGGCGACAGCAACTCGTTTTTGAACGGTGCGGTGTTCTTGAAGCGATAGCCGCCGAAATCGCGCTCATCAGTGGTCAGGATTCGACCGTGATCGAGGTGCTCGGCGAGCAGCACCAGCGAAGCATCGGCCAAATCCATGGGCAGCGACTGGTACTTCTTCATCAGCTTCGCGCAGCGTTCGATGAGCACGGTTTCCAGGTGAAAAACGGCGGAGAACCCAGAAGCGACATCGTGCAGGAATCGGGTAGCGACGTTGGGCGCCAGTCGCGCGTTCATCAAGTGCGTGGTTTCGGCGAGTACCGGCCACGTGGTGATAAGCGGCTCGTGAATCGCCGCAAGCGCTTCGCATGCACGCGCATGCCAGCGATCGCTGCGATCGGCCAAGGCGTAGAAAAACCCGGTGTCTGCGATCAGCATCCGTGCTTAGCGGCAACCGATCTCGCCACGATCGCCTTGTAGTTCGTCGCGCCATCCGATTTGCCGCTGTCGCCTGCAGCGACAAAACTTCCGGCGCGCTGCAGGAACGCGGATGGGACGCTCGACTCTCCAGCTACTTTCTCGTACATGAGTCCAATCGCCGTCTTCAGTGCATCCGTTACCGTCATATCAGTGCGCTCCGTCACGTAGCGCAACTGCGCCTCAGCGACGGCATCGATGCGGGCATTGACACGCGTTGAGCAAGGAGCATTTGTCATACGTCGTATGCTAGTAGAGTTCGCAATCGCCGTCAATTGTGGCCATGACCTTCGAAACCTTGCTTTTCGCCGCCAATCCGCTTTACTCGCGCGCCTGACTTGTTTGAGACCCTAACCAGATGAAACGTGCTCCACTCACCCCCAAAGGTGCCCAACGATTGCGTGCGGAACTCGATCATCTGAAGTCGGTGATGCGGCCGCAGATCATCGCCGCGATCGCCGAAGCTCGCGCACATGGCGATCTGCGCGAGAACGCGGAATACCATGCCGCCCGCGAGCAACAGGGGTTCACCGAGGGGCGCATTGGCGAGCTGGAGGCCACGCTGGCGAATGCCGAGATCATCGATGTCAGCAAGCTCAACCCGGGCTCACGCATCGTCTTCGGCGCGATCGTCGATTTGCAGGACATCCACGGCGACGATACGGTGACTTATCAGATCGTTGGCGATCTGGAAGCAGACATCAAACAGCGGATGATTTCGGTGAGCTCACCTGTTGCGCGCGCGTTGATCGGCAAGAGCGAGGGCGATGTGGTGCACATCGAAACGCCGGGCGGGCGGAAGAGCTACGAGATTGTTGAGGTACGGTACGAGGCGTGACTGCGAATCACCGCGTCGCTCGCGCTAACGGAGCCTCCAGCGTCCCGCCCTAAATTTGCAGGGCTCGCTTCACTTCCAATCACAAGTCAACGGCGCCAACATCAACCGGCGCACCGTTGGTAAGAAGCGCCATCCCCGCCTTCGCGGGGATGACAGCAGAACCTGATCCCATCAGCTGCCTGGCTTGACCGCCACATCGCGCACCGCCGCAATTTGCGGATCGGCCTTCATCAGCGCCACGACGTCCGCCAGGATGCGCGCACCTTCAACCAGGAATGGATCGGGCTTTTCGTTCTTCTCATCTTCATCCAAATCGAGGCCACGCTCGCCTGGGTTGAGGCCATCGTCGAGCCGAGCCGCCAATTTGTCCTCCGCTTCGCCACGCGCCTTGGCGCGAGCCTGCAGTTTGGCCTCGTCGGACTTGCGCTCGGCTTCGCGCTTGGCGTAGTTCAACGAGATCTGATTGCGTTCGCGAATAGCCTTCGCTTCTGCGATGTCTTCGATCAAGAACTTGAACTCCTGGTCGCTCTTGATTCGTTGGGCGTGACGCGACTCCAGCTTCGGCAACATTCGGGAAAAATCGCCCACCGGCGCGTAGTCCGCCGCCGCAATCTGCGTCCAAGGCAACGCATTGTCATAGCTGGACTCGCCGTAATCCAGGCCGTCCAGCGTGGCCGGATAGCGGATATCAGGAATCACGCCCTTGTGCTGCGTTGAGCCGCCATCGATGCGGAAAAACTGTGCCACCGTCAGTTTCAACTGACCCAAGGTGGGTTGGTTTTTGTTGGCCATATAGTCGAGATCTTTCAGCTCCTGCACCGTGCCCTTGCCGAAAGTGGTCTCACCGATAATGACTCCGCGGCCATAGTCCTGGATTGCACCGGCAAAAATCTCCGAAGCTGAGGCCGAAGCCCGATTGATCATCACCGCCAGCGGGCCGGAGTACACAACGCCGCTATTCGGATCTTCCTTTACTGCTACGCGGCCGCGACCGTCGCTGATCTGCACCACGGGACCCTGATCGATAAACAGGCCGGTCAACTCGGCAGCTTCCTCCAGGGAGCCACCGCCGTTGTTGCGCAGATCGATGACCACGCCATCAACCTTTTCCGTCTGCAATTCCGCCAGGAGCTTGCGCACATCTCGCGTTGAGCTGCGGTAATCGGGCTCGCCGCGCGCCTGAGCAGCAAAATCGCTATAGAACGCCGGCAACTCGATCACGCCGATGCGCTTCTTCGCGGCACCATCGGTCTCGATGATGCGCTGACGCGCGGCTTGCTCTTCGAGCTTGACCTTGTCGCGCGTGATTTCGACCAGCATCGACTTGCCGCCCACGGAGATCTCAGCCGGCAATACATCCAGCTTCACGCGCGTATCTTTCTTACCGCGAATCAAGTCCACGACGTCTTCAAGACGCCAGCCGACAACATCGGTCAACTGCGCGTCTATTTCCTGCCCAACGGCCAAAATGCGATCGCCCGCCTTGATGCGACCATCGCGTGACGCAGGACCGCCCTCAACCACCGACCGAACGATCACGTACTCGCCATCGCGCTGCAGCACCGCACCGATGCCTTCGAGGCTGAGGCGCATGGAAATCGCAAAGTTCTCGCTGGCGCGCGGGCCCAGGTAGTTCGTGTGCGGCTCGATGGACATCGCGTAGGCGTTCAAAAACGTCTGGAAAATGTCCTCGCGATCAAGCTGACCCACGCGCACGTTGAAGTCGGCATAGCGCTTATCCAGCGTTTCCGCGATCTTGCCTTCATCGCGCTTGGCCAGTTTCAGCCGCAGCCAGTCGTTCTTCACTCGCGCACGCCAGTGCTCGTTGAGTTCGCTGGCGGTTTTCGGCCACGGGGCGTCTTCGCGGTCGTACGCGTAATACTCATCGACGGTGAAATCGAAGCCCTGCTTGAGCAGGCTGCGGGCGTAATCGGTGCGCTCATTGAGGCGCTTCAGGTAAACGCGATAGATCGCGAACGGCGCATCGAGTTGTTCCTTTTGAATGGCATCGTCGAGCGAAGTGCCATACGCCGCTTCAAATTGTGCGATGTCGGACGCCAGAAAGAACACTTTCTCGCTGTCGAGCGCTTCGATGTAACGACGCAACATGTCCTTGCTCATCGCATCGTCGAGCGGCTTGCTGGCGTAATGCAGGCGCGTGAGGAATCGCGCGACCCAACTGGCAGCCTCGGTTTGCTCGGGCGTCGATTTGAGATCGGCAACGCTCACCGTCTTGGGTTTGGCATCGACTGCGGTGCCGAGTGAAAGAGCAATCGCAAAAGCCAGTACCGATTTGATGTTCATTGAGGTCCCTTCAGTCCAATGCGGGCGCCACGCGCCTGCAGATACTTCAACAAAGCCTTTCCGTTCGCGCAACTGCCATCCGTCACGCCGCAACACCGGCCTCATGCGCTGACTTATCGGCGTGATACGACGAACGCACCATGGGGCCGCTCGCGACATGCTTAAAGCCCAATCCTTCTCCGAACACACGTAACTCTTCGAACTCTTCTGGCGACCAATAGCGCACCACCGGATGATGGTGAGCGGTTGGCTGCAGATACTGACCGATGGTGATCATGTCGACGTCATGGGCGCGTAGATCTGCCATGGCTTGATGCACCTGGCTCAGCTCTTCGCCCAGTCCGAGCATGATCCCGGACTTGGTGGGCACCTGCGGATGAAGCGCCTTGAAGCGTTTGAGCAGCGTCAACGACCAATCGTAGTCGGCGCCCGGTCGCACTTCGAGATAACGTGCGCGCACGGTTTCCAGGTTGTGGTTGAACACATCCGGCGGGCAATCCTTGAACACATCGAGCGCTCGATCCATTCGCCCTTTGCCGCGAAAGTCGGGTACCAGGACTTCGACGACGATCTTTGGGTTTTGTTCCCGCACTTGTCGAATGCAGTCGACAAAGTGTTGCGCACCGCCATCGCGCAAATCGTCGCGGTCCACCGAGGTGATCACGACATATCGCAAGCGCATCTCACGGATCGTGTGGGCGAGCTTCGCCGGCTCATCGGCGTCGGGTGGTTTCGGTCGCCCATGTGCGACATCGCAGAATGCGCAGCGCCGCGTACACACCGCGCCCAAAATCATGAAGGTGGCCGTGCCATTGCTGAAGCACTCGTGGATGTTCGGACACGAGGCTTCCTCGCACACCGTCACCAGGGAATTGGCGCGCAGCTTGGCTTTCAGCACATCGACGGCGTTGCCGGTGGGCAGGCGCACTCGGATCCAGCTTGGTTTTCTTAAGGCCGGACGCGTGGCGTCAAAAGTAACGGGGTTGCGCGAAATCTTGTCTTCGCCGACTTGTTTTTCGCCCAGCACCAGCGCTGGGATAGCCTTGTTCATGCGGTTTGCGGCTGCAGTTCACCAGGAAGAACCGAATCGTACACGACTGGCGCCGGCTCGTAGCCGAAGACCCGAGCAAAATGGCGGGCATAGTCTGCGGCAAAGTCGACAAGGCTTGCGGCGATTCCCAAGCGCTTGAGATCGATCACCTCCAAACCACGATAGCCGCAGGGGTTGATGCGTCCGAAGGGCTCGAGGTCCATGTCGACATTGAACGCGATGCCGTGAAATGTGGTGCCGCGCCGGACGCGAATGCCGATCGCCATGATCTTCGCCACACCCACGTAGATACCTGGCGCGCCTTCACGGCGTAAGGCAACTATGTCGCGCTCAGCCAAGAGATCGATGCCTACTTGTTCCAGTCGTGTCACCAGCTCGCGCACACCGATGCCCAACCGACGCAAATCGATCAACGGATAACCTACCAGTTGCCCTGGCCCGTGATACGTCACCTGCCCGCCCCGATCGACCGGCAACACCGGAATCTCGCCTGGGAACAACACGTGCTCGGTTTTGGCCGCTTGCCCCAGCGTGAAAATCGGATCGTGTTCCAGCAACAGCAAGTAATCGGCAGCATGCTCGTCGCGCGTCGAGGCGTAGCGCTGCATCGCGCGCCAGAGGGGCTCGTAGGGTTGGCGGCCTAGGTAGCGTGGGGTCAGGTGGTTCACTAACGCCAAGCCGCCATCGCCGCCGCTTCGCGTCGATCTGTCCCGGCGAGCGGCCGACCTGGGATCAAACACGTGTGCTGTCGCAAGGGTAATAGCCCAGGGCGCAAGCCCTGGGTCAGTCCACCGTTTTCAGTAAGCCCTGAATGGGCGCAATCGCCAAGTTTCGCCCCTTCAGGGCTCTCAATAGCGGGGACTGGTACCCAGGGCTTGCGCCCTGGGCCATCACATTGCGCCCCGTTGGGGCGCGCGGGACTCGATCCGAAAAAACTCACGTTGAACTGAGTGGCCTTCCCTGCGCCCAAGAGATGCCTCACTTCGCTCCTGGCGCCGCGTACTTCTCGATCCACTTGTGGACTTCCTCGTACCAGAAGATCGAATTCTGCGGCTTCAATATCCAGTGGTTTTCGTTCGGATAGTAGATCAGGCGTGTCGGCACATTGCGCTTCTTGAGCGTATGGTAAAGCTCAATGCCATGGTTCACCGGCACGCGGTAGTCGAGTTGTCCGTGGATCACCAGGGTGGGCGTCTTGAAATTGCCAGCACCGAAGTGCGGCGATGAGCGCTGGAAAATCGTCGGGTCTTCCCAGAACTCCGGGAAGCGCGAGTCGGTGAAACCAAAATCGCTACCGATCTGCGTGAACCAGTTGTACACCGCAGCGTGCGCAATCAGCGCCTTGAACGGGTGCTCGCGGCCCAACAGTATCGATGCCAGATAACCGCCGTAGCTGCCACCACCGGCGACCATGCGGTCCTTGTCGATGAACGGCTGCGCTGCCAGCCACTCGGCGGCTTTGATGGTGTCCTGGTACGGCAGAATGTCCTGATTCGGATTGATCGAATCGGTGAACGCCTGACCGAATCCACTCGAACCGTGGAAGTTGTGCCACGCCGTCACGTAGCCTCGCGCGGCGAACACCTGGGCGTTCCATCGAAAAGAGAACGCGTTGGTGATGCCGTTGTGTGGGCCGCCGTGCAACAGCAAGAAGGCCGGATAGCGTTTGGTTTTATCGAAGCCGGGCGGATAGTTCACCCACATTTGAATCGGCACGCCGTTCGCTCCCTCGTACGTGACCGACTCATAGGTACCGAACTCAATCGCGGCCAGCGCGTCTTTGTTGCGCGTGCCGAGAGTGGTTGTTTCGCCGTTGCGCGCGTCGACTCGCACCAGCGTGGGTGGCTCGATGTAGCTCTCGCGCAAACCGACGAGCACTTTGCCATTCGCCGATAGCGCCAGCCCGCCCACATTGCTGCCATCGGTTACGCGGCGCGGTTTGCCTTTCATCGGCAACTCGTAAACGCGCACCGTTCCAGCATCGTCAATAGCTCCGAAAAGCCCGGAGCTATCGGCTTTCCACACCAGCCCATCCGCAGAGCGATCCCATTCGGCGTGCAGATTTACCGTCGATTGCGACGCAACATCGTAAACGCGCAAGCGACGCGTATCGCCGTAGAACCCGGAAATGGTCTGTCGCGCGTAGGCGAGCTTTTTGCCGTCCGGGCTCCACTGCGGGACGTTGTCGCTGGCAGCATTGTCGGACGTTAGATTGCTCGGCGTGCCGTCCGACCCAAGCAAATAGACGTCAAGATTGATTTTGTCGTGGTTGGCATCGCTATCGGCGACGAAGGCAATCGCACCGGTCTTCGGATTCACGTCGAACGATGTCGCATCCGACAAGCTACGCGGCAGCTCAAGCTTGGTGGCCAACGTAAGTGCCTTGGGCTCACCGCCTGCAAGCGACACCTCGTAGAGGTGCGCCTGACGGTCATCGATAAACTGATCCCAATACGTCACCGGCGCGTCGTCCCACATCTTTGCGGTCATCTTCGACTCCGCACGCTCTTTGATGCGCGTTGCCGAATCTGCCCAGGACACGCCCGGCCAAACGCGCGTCAGCACCACGAGTCGCTGACTGTCGCCATGCCACTTGGCGACCGACACACCTGTGGGAATGCTCGTAATCCGGCGCGCCTCACCGCCACCGAGCGGCAGCGCATATAGCTGCGGCGACTTATCGTCGTCGCGCTGAGCGATGAAAGACAACCACTTCCCGTCAGGGCTGAACGCCGGCGCCGACTCGTTCGACGCGGCCTGCGTCAACACCCGCTCCTCAGAGCCATCGGTCGCAAACCACCAAAGATCAGTGATCGCCTTGTCTTCTTTGAGATCGAAGCGTGTCACTGCGGCAACAGCCGCCTTACCATCCGGAGACACCGCTGGCGGCGCCACGCGCTCCAGCGCCCACATGGATTTTTCGGTGATAGGGGCTGCCGTAAGCAGTGACGGAAAAATCAGACACAGAAGTAAAAGCGGACGCATCGCTCACCCGAAACGAACAAGGCGCTATAGGCTACCTCAGTTCGAAACAACGTCTACGCAGGCATCTGTAGAAAGACGAATCTGAGCGAGCTGTGCCGAATTGGAAGGGCCAGGGTCGCGACCAACCAATAGTACCGTGGTAGCCAGAGGATCAGTTGCAGGCGCCCACCGGCAGCTCGCTGATGCTGGGGCGTCCGGAAACAGCTAAAGTCAACCGACGCCCTCGCACCTGTTCGGTCGACTGACCGTTTTTGCAGATAGTAATAACAACGTTTCCCGGGACAGCAGTTTCGATACGCCCGGATGGCAAGAAGGAAATGAAGTCCGGAGCTTGGTTGCCCTGAACCCGAATCTGTGTAGTCTCGCTGGCTTTCTCACCCACCTTGAGCAGCGCGTCGGTTCCTGCAACGTAAGAAATCTGCGGGTTAGCAGAGGTATATGTCATCCATCCCGCATCTAACTGATTAGCCGCGCTGCTGGAGAGACAGCTGACCTGATCACCGCTTCGGCAAATCGTGACTACACTCGAACGAGTCACTGCACTATTGCGCGCCAGCTGAAAATCGGACACCAAGCGATTCACTTCAGTAGCGACCTTGTTGCGCGCTATGAGATCGCCTAAAGGCGGTAGCGCCAAGCCAGCCAAAATCGCCACAATCGCAATCGCGACAATGAGCTCAATCAGAGTGAAGCCATTCTGAGGGCGGTTCATTTCACAGCTCCTTCCACCGACTCAACACGATTGCAATGTTGCTTCATTTGGGCACGAGCCGCCTCGAGAGCCGACGCCTTTTCGACATCGGATAATGGCGATTCCACCCCGTCAGGACCGCGACGGTAGACCGTATCTGATCCGCTCAATCGCGAAACATCCTCAAGCGCGCGGTCGCATAGAGCCGTACGCGCTTCGCGATTCCTTCGTTCCAACAGCGACTCTTCCGCTTCGCGCTCAGCGTCTGCCGTAGAGAGAGACGTCTGCTGTGACTGGACCGTTGGCGATTGATCCCTCAATTTCACCTCGTCCGTCTGTTGGTCACGAGGCTTCTGATTTGAGTAGTGCACCACACCGTTTTCGTCGGTCCACTTGTACACCGGATCAGCTGCCCAAAGACCGGCTGAGACTGCGAGGCCCAACACCAGCCACCACGACTTCATCGCCAGCAATCCTCTGCAGTTCTTCCGTGGCTATTAATCGTACCTTTTGCTCCGGCTTGATTGACGGTCAAAACCCCGCACTTGTCGTTGGCTTGCGAAGTCGTCGGCGTTGCGCGTGCTTCGAACGCCAGTGCTGATGCCGCAACTACTTGGATTGTGTAATGCCCATCAGCCGAAGTTGAGGGCATGTTCAACAAGGTCAAGTTTGTGGTGTACGCGTTATTCCCAAAACGAAACTTCTCTTGCCGCGCAGCCAAGTCCGATAAAGCGTTTTTGCCATCGGTCCGTTTCGCTCGTGATACCGACTCGAAATAACTCGGTAGTGCGATCGCCGCAAGAACGGCAACGATCGCCACCACCGCAACGAGCTCAATTATTGTGAATCCGCGCTGCAATTGCGATTTCATTCCGGACCTCAATTAGTTTCAGACGGTTGACGCCAGGACGTTTCGCCTGGACGAAGTAAAGTCTCCGCACCCAGATCCTGGCAGACGATTGCACCTGTACTTGTCTGAATACATGCCTGTATGGTACCTGCGTTTTCCCCCTGCCCAAACGACAAAGTGGGAGCTGAAGGCACGCCGGGGCCAAGGTTAAAAGTAGTTGGTATGCCGCCGCCGCCACCCGTCCCACCCGTAACACCCGCCATGCCAGGAGACGCGGTTCCAGACTGATAATTCAACACATACAGCCGACCACTTCCCAAATTTGCACACAAGTCAGTACTTGGAATATATGACGTTGTTACCAAAAGACTGCTAGAAACCGCTTGATTGCTAACCACCCGCTCCGCCCCGCCGCTCGCAGTTGGACCGTCGAGGTTGCGATAAAACCCATTAGCCGAAGCGATTGAGGCCAAGTACTGTTCAAATGGCACTCCACCCACCGTGCCGTCTGGAGCAACAACAACATTGGTTGTATCTACGAGCCCTGAGACCGGCAACGAAGACGGAGAAGCCGGACTTAGACTCCTATCCTTAACACCGTAGATCCGCTGAACTGACGTCGATCCGGCATCCAGCGGCGAGAACAACCGCCCCGTTCCAGCGTACACAAAACGTTCGCCGGCACGGTCAAGCGCTACTGTTGGCATGATCGAAACCGGCCGATCCGTATCGTGAAGTAGCTTGATACGCCAAGACGCTGGGGAAGCACTTTCATTAGTATCGACCTTGTAAAGACTCCCTTCGAATTCAATCCCACCGACGTCGCGATTTGAACCGAAATATAAGGCTTCAACCGAGTAGTCCAAGTCGAAATCTGCCGCTACAAGATCCATTCCAAACGAATCATCGCCAAGTGAATCCGCCTCCAGCTCAGCGAGAACTGAAACGTTTCCGACCGCCAAATCCTGAAGGTCGAACACTCGCAACTTCAACGGTCGATCCGACACCATTCGCCCAGCGTTAAGCTCTTTGTTCGGACCGGACGGTACCACCAGGAACCAACGGTTCTCTCCACTGCTGTTGATGACTACCGCGCCTGGCCGACCCAACTGGTAACCATCGTCCGCCTGAATCTCAGCCAATACTCTGGGCGGAGCATTGGGATTGGTGATGTCCAAGAGCACAGTGGCTGCGCGCGAAGAAATGTCGTCGTCTGCATCACCGTCCGCATTAGAAGCGCCCACACCATCGAAATCATCCGAATCTACGGAGATATTTCCGCCACCAGTCCTGAAATTCACTGCAGCGATAGTGCCCCACCCGCCACGACTGCTAAACACCTTTGCATCGAAAACATAAGGACTACCATCGACAGTAAACACGTGTGTGTAGTCTGGGTCCGTGTACCACCGCAAATGCGGAAGAGCATTACCTGGAACATATGCCCAGAGCTCTGCGCCCAAAGGCTGCTGAGACGCGGTACCCGCACCCCTGGCGAACTGCAGGTTACGCGAATCGAAAAAGCCAGCATGGAATGCATGGAGCATGCCAGAGTTCGAACCCACGAGGACCACCTGCCGGCGCGGGGAAAGACCACGCGCGAAGTCCGCATAGGAATCGTCACCATACAGCAGGTTGAACGACTCGGCCGGGGAACCAACAGCAACGGGGGTTGAATTAACAATATCAGCTAGACGCATTGTTTTTGCCGCGCCGCTACCACCCGCGTAGTTGATACGTCGAGTACGCAAACCAGCCACCTCTTCCCCACGCGTCCAAGCGACAATCTTCTGGGCTTCAGTTGGATCGTCGGAATTAAGGAAATAATAATTAGAACCGCCAAAACCGTTTGCGTCCCACGTAAACGACTTACGCTCCGCCGGACTTACGTTGCCGTCCCTATCCTCATCTATCCACGTTAACATGTGCCGCCCACCTGAAGCCGTTGCGGCATAACTGCGCTGACTGTTGATCGAGGCATCAGGAATGTCGGCGAGACTATTGCGGGCGTTCCAAAGTGTCTTGAGATCCTCCAGTTCGAAGATCGTACCCGGCGGCAGACCATCGGGGCCAATCGGACCAGCCTCAAACTCTTCATCGTTCCCAGAAATGTTTGCTAGCCGTTTGTAGCGAGTGCGGGGAGGCTGAACCTGGCTATCAAAGAAAAACTGGATGACAGCGTCAGTTGCGTAATTGTCTAGTCGCTTGTCTCCATCGACGTCTTCACGGAGGAAGCCAGCACTGTCTATGAACAGGCCCTGCAGATCACCCATCCAACGAGCCTCACGACCCGCACCATCAGTGCGGCGAGCCTCGAACAACGCCTGATATAGCGCACCAAAACCTCGGCTGCTGTTCGCTACGACCGCAGCAGCAGTCCCGGAGGATGTCTTCGAAAGGATCGACTGAAACACCTTCGCCAGTGAATCCTCCAAAGCCCCCGGGTTTGTCACGAGAAAATAAGTGTCTGGCTGCCCGTCGGGAATCGGGTCGCCGGCGACGTTGACGGAGTCCCACTCATCTTGGAGATCGGGCTTGTCATTATTGTTGCGGTCCGTGAATCCGCCCCACTTGGCGGCGTACCAAAGCGGTTCCTTGAGCAGGGTTGCGCTGTTTGAAGTGGATTGAGTGTAAGTAACGCTTGTTGGAGGCATCGTCAAGATACAGTTAGTGCACCCACCAGATGCATTAATGCGCGAGCCCGTGACGCCGTTAAGCGGAGTACCGAAGGCCGACACTGTAACATTAGTTGGGTCAGTAAAATCAAAGTCATAAATTCCGGTATGGAAGTGGGGCCCATCCTGGGTCGTGCCGCTGATGATGTAACCAAAACCCTGACCATTAGACGTAGACGCCGAAACCGCGTCGGTAGTCACGGTGATCTGCGAACCATTGACTCGGTATTCAATAAAGCCCCACATATCTTGGTCGTAATCGCCGCCAAACGCACTGTCCTCCCAGTTCACGTAGAACTTGCCGCGGCCGTTGGCGACGTCATAATAAACCACACGGAAGTCCACGATGGCGCCGCCGCCGAAAGGGCCGGATCCATTTGACGAACGATCAAGCCGATAAGCGGGTAAGATCGTCACAGTTCTGCCGTTCATCGGAACCACAATCTTTGGTGTGTTAGTAGCCAACTGGATTCCATAAGAAGTCACCTTCAACGACTGCCTATCAGTGCCAGGAACGCTGACGTCGCTTCGAATCCGGTTTGTTTTGGCCCACCACGCCAATCCGGCCATACGGTATGAGCCTTCGAGCGCTGGCGCTTCAGGGCAAATGCCAACCATGTCGCCCAGCGACGTCAAATTCTTAATTGAACACAGGCGGTCGCCTGCAGCTCCGGTCGCTCCTGGACCAGTCATGCCGTAAAAAGTCGCGCCGGACAATCCCTCGTCCGTTGCGATTGTGTTTGTAAGCGAAGCAGGTGACGGAGCGCCTGCTAGACCGCCGGTAGGAATAGAATTCCAGTCGTACGAACTCACGCTTGCGTTAAAATTGAGTACGTTCAAAGGCGAGCAATAAAGATTCCGATCAATCGGGTCAGTCCAGGTTCGGGCAGCAAGCCCAAGGGCGTTGTCCTTGCCGGCTGTTCCCGGGTTAAATGCAGCCGTTGCGGACGCACCCGCGAGATAGCGCAAACTCTCGGCAAACATCTCGGAAAACGGATTTCCCCAATTTGCGCACGCGCCTTCGGCAACGGAGTCTGCTATGCCGTTGCCTATGCCGGTGCGCTGGAAAGTGCAGGCATCGTTCGAATTGTAACCATTTTCATCTCTGCGGAACCCGGCAACACGCATTCGCGAGAGCTGCCTCACTAATCCGTTCGTCGACGTAAACGTACCATTGGTTGTCACATTGATTTCGTCGCGCATATCCCCCATCGGTTTGCGCAGCACACCACCTGAGACGTTCTTGTCCCAAGTACCAGTGAAAAGTGCGAATCTCAAGTCGCCGTCATCGCCATACTGTTGGAGCAATCCGATCGGCTTGAAGTTCCCAGACGGATAGCTCTTGCAGCGCTCGGACCCAATTAAACCATTCACACAAGCTGCGACTCGCACGACGAACTGACCGTTAGCATTAGTCGAGGACGTCACGCCATTTCCGCTTCCCAAGTGCCTTGGCTGATAGACATTTCCGTCGCCGCCAGCGCTTCGTCGTGGATTCTCAGCCGACGAATTTAGACCCGAAAAAAATGCGCGGTTGCCGTTGCTGCGGAACGCTGCAAAAAATCCGCCTTGAAGATCCTGAGCTTCGTCCTGCCAATGACATTGGCGTCGCTCGTTCGCGCCCCAAAGCTCGAAGTTTCCGCGAGCTACCCTAACCAACGGCGGATTGGTATCCGCAACAGAATCCACGTTGTTTCCGGAGGCAAACGACAAATTGCAAAACGAGATTCCCTGGTTCGACAGATTGCCTATCGTCCATTCGTCATTGGTGGTCTCTGCGCCTTCATAACTGCGAGGATCGATTTCCACTCGCAAATAGCGCCCGTCCGGCCATGCTGGCAAATTCGGGCAGTTGCCAGTACGTACAGGTACCGGCGGAGTCAAGGGGTTGCTGTCGGTGTCCTGTAGGGTAGTTTGCACCCGGGTCGTATCGAAAACGCCACCCGTCATATACACTGAGGGATTGTTTGGCAATGACAAAACGACCTGGTCGCCCTGATTAAAATCGACCAATACATTCCCCCCGTTTGCGCCATCCAGTGGAACGCACAGCGGCGTGGTATGTGGTGCGGCATTGAATGGTGCACCACTAAATCCAGGTGTGTTCGTGGTATGCCGAGAATAGGGCCGAACTGCGATGGGCGCGGCAAAACGAACAGTGCCCATCGAGCCTGACGTGGGAGGATTGAAGGGCGTTAATCTTGCAATATCGTTCCCATTATAAAACTTGGCGAAAGAGTGAGCATCGGAAGCAAGATGAGCTCGCTCGAGCACGGTCGCAGAGCCCGTATCGGTAGAGCGCGAGCCACCAAAAAGTAGCTTGCGCACGGCGTCCATCCGCGTCATGGTAGCCCAGTTCAGGAAGTTGCCGCTCCACGCATTAGAGCAGTACTTATCAGCTGAAATACTAGCCGGGTTAAAGCGCTGGTCGGTCGTACTATAGGTGTAGCACTTCCGCGAATCAAAATAGCCATAGTAATCGATCGAGTGCTTGTACGTTGTGTCTAGCGTCCCGTCACCATCGAGATCGGTATAGTCGTTATACGCTTTGTAGTACAACTGGTGATCGCGTGACACATTCAGCACGACCTGCGGCGACACCGTTGCCGACGTACCGACAACAGGAAACTGCGTAAAGTCAAGCATTGACTCTAAGGACGTTCGCGCGGCGGTTGCTGGCTGGTTCTGGAATACAGCGGCGCCGACGAGCGATACGCATATAAACGTAGAAAGGATATTGCGGGTATTCATGGCTATTCCAGATTGCATCGATTGTATGAAAGATCGCCGAGGTATTCACCTTTCTCTTACGGGACGACGCCCCCGTACGAAAGATCGCCGAGGCATTCGCCAGTTTCTCTTACGGGATAACGGTAATGCGCTGCTGCCGCCGCAAGTGTTCCGGCAATGTCAGACGAACTTACAAATTCGAAGAATAGCGATCTGGCCGTTCGATCTCGCGATCCGCCATAGCCGCTTAACGTTGATGAGTCTCCGCCACCCTCGTCCCACGGACCCATTGGGACAACCGCAATGTCAGCATGATCACCATCCGACCCGACGAGTCGATATTCATTGACGAATTGTGTCGGGTCATCCACCCCCTCACCAGCCCGTATGGTGGTATATACGTTGGAACTATCGCCGATCTGCATGCCAGGCTCGATGGGAAAGTTTGCATTGTAGGCTCCCACGCCGCCGCCTTCGGAATCTTCGCCCAGACACTGGCCTGGAACGCAATTCGCTCCGCCGCCGCCAATCAGGTTGATTCCCTGAGGCCAAACCTCGAAACAGCGCATCAAGTCTGGGGTTATTTTGCTGAAAGCTACGCGACCCGACTCGGCTCGCTCAAAGGCACGTTCATAGTTGGCGATATTGTTTGCCATATTTAGCTCGATCGCAGTGCCGCGCATGGCTGTCACGGCGACTAACGTCATCATTAGCAGAAACACTAGGCCGAAGAAAAGGGCGAAACCTCTTTCGCGTTGATTCGTCTTCATTGATATTGCCTATCGAGTACGGTAATGATTTCGCATCGACACGGTCGATTCAAACCGCGTACGAAGTGTTTTGGCCGCCACCCCGGAAACTGAATGAGCAGTGACATCTCCGGATAATGGAAACGTGCGCACGTCTTCTGGAAAGCTATTGTCGCGCTGACTGCTTCGGGCGATACCGGCTATCCGCACACCACCCAATTGCGCCCAAGGGTCGCGCAATGCGCTGGGAGCCGAATTTGGAACATTGTCGGCTGAAAACCACGGGCCGCGTTCGAATTGGAACTCGATCTGGAGCTGTTCGGCGCCATCGGCAATTGGCTCTGATAGCCAGTTGCCCGCGGTATCAAGATAGCCCCGCATTAGGGTCGGGATGGGATTCTCAAAATCACCGTCATCGCTGTTGCCACAAGCATTATCGGGACCAGGATCATTACAACGTCGGACCCAAAAAAGCTCAGCCGAGACGGCGGACACGCGCGTCTGCGGGCGAGACTCAACTCCGCCAGCGTTTCGGTTTGGGAGCGTCGGAATGCCACTGGAACCTAAAAAAATGGCGCCCTGACCGGCGTGCGCCTGAGTGACGACGTACAGCTGACCCGGGTCCAAGGGAGAGCCTGCTAGTACCGGGTCAGACTCGGCGTACCGCATCGCAACGATATCCGTATTTGGTTCGTAATTGGCTGCGTCAAAACAATCGGCCAATGCGCTAGGCGCTGTGCTGCTGCCGTTCCACGCTACGATGGGTCGTCCAAGTTCGCGTGCCCATCCGGGCGAGCATGGCGTGTTGCTGCCAGGGACATTGGCGCCTATCAAATTCGCAGGTTTGATTGCGCCCCAGTGCGCAGCCATTCGAGCAGCGTAAGTGAGTCGCTCCACGGAGAAGCGCATGTTCTCCTGCATAAAATTCGCGCCTTCCATCACTCGATATGCTTGGCGATTGGCGATCAGAATCTGGATGAGACCTGCAACCATAATGATGCTGATGGCGATAGCGATCATCAGTTCCACTAACGTGAAACCGTTGTTCAGACGTCTCATAACGGCAGCACCTCAAAGACGATTCGTTGATCCACGCCGGTTTCATCCCATGCGATCGTTATCGTGTGGGTTTGAGCGTTTGCCGGCCGGGTCACAGTCAATCTCGGCAGAGTTGTGGGGGCGGGAAGCGCACGCGTGATCTCTGTTACTGCCCACGCCAGATCGGCAGTCGCTGCACTCTGTAATGTGGCATTGCACAGCACCGGACAACTTGCGCTCCCTGGATAGCGGTAGTCAACAGTTTGCATAGCGTCGACGTTCCCCACTACCGGGCCGCGCAGAGCCGTCTGCATGGTTGATCTCATCCGGTCTGCAAGGGCGCGCGCCAAGATCGTGGCCTGTGAGCGCGAGCCGGCGTCTTTTGTGTAGGACATTCCCTTCACCTGGAGAAGCGCGATGCCAATCATGCCGATCGAAAAGATCACGATGGCTACGAGCATTTCGATCAAGGTAAAACCCGATTGAGGTCGACGTCGCATGGGAGTCGCAATTCCTGAAACTGGACTGTGGCAATCGTCGCGGATGGCGTGGCTCATGGCTAGCAGGTGCCGATGGTTGGCGAGTGGGGGCCGATAACTGGCTTGAGTGTATGGGATAGGCGCCCTGCGCTTGCGCTGAATCCAGCTTCGGGAGCAATTCGTACCGAACAAAAGCATGGCACGATCAATTAGTAGGCATGGCGCAGAAGATAAGGCACAACGGCCGCGATGAATCGGGCCCCTACCGGAGCGCCGGCGTTCGGCTCCGAACTTGCCTTGCCGCGCCCTACCCCTTGACATGAGCGCCTGCTTGCACCGAACCTTTGCTGCTCTGCACAAATGGCTCACGTATGCGTAGCGACACGATCAAGGCTTTTCCAGAGCGCGCGCCGGCGCGGGCGATGTTGCGGGCAACGGGCCTGACGCCCGAGGATTTGGAGAAGCCGCTGATTGCGGTGGTGAGCACTTACAGCAACGTGACGCCCTGCAATATGCATCTGCGCGACCTCGCCGCCGCCGTGCAAGAAGGCGTGCGCAAGGCCGGCGGCACGCCGATCGAGGGCAACACGATTGTGGTCTCCGATGGCATCAGCATGGGTACGCCCGGCATGCGCGCCAGTCTGGCGTCGCGCGATTGGATCGCCGATACGATTGAGCTGTTCGTGCGCGGGCACTCGTTCGACGGCGTGGTGGTGCTGACGGGGTGCGACAAGACCATTCCGGCTGCAGCGATGGCGTTGGCGCGGATGAATATCCCGGGGCTGGCGCTCTATGGCGGTTCGATCATGCCGGGGCGATTCCAGGATCGCGATGTCACCATCCAGGACGTCTTCGAGGGCGTCGGTGCCTGCGCCGCCGGCAAGATGACGCCCGAGCAACTGAAGGAGCTTGAGGGCAAAGCCTGCCCTGGCGCGGGCGCCTGCGGCGGGCAGTTCACTGCGAATACCATGGCGACGGCGCTGGCGTTTCTTGGAATCGCCAGCATGGATGGCACGGACTTGCCGGCCTTGCATCCTGGCAAACCAGCAGCGGCTGAGGATGCGGGTCGCGCGGTGGTGGCGCTGGTCAAAGAGCAGCGATTGCCGCGCCAGATTATGACGCGCGAGGCCTTCGAAAACGCAATCGCGGCAGTGATGTTGACGGGCGGTTCGACTAACGCCGTCTTGCATTTGCTGGCGATCGCACGGGAGGCTGGCGTGCGCCTGAATCTCTCAGACTTCGATGCGATCAGTCGCACCACGCCGGTATTGGCGGATTTGAAACCCGGCGGCAAGTACGCGGCGCCAGATATGACACTGGCGGGCGGGTTGCGTCTGGTGGCGCAGCGACTCAAGAGCCAGGGACGCTTGCACGACGGTCTGACCGTGAGCGGCCACTCGATGCATGCAGAAGCTGACGGTGCGCAGGAGCGCGCCGGCCAACAAGTGCTTCGCACGTGGGATCGGGCGATCAAGCCAGAGGGTGGCATCGCGATTCTCAAGGGCACGCTGGCGCCGGATGGCGCGGTGGCCAAACTCGTTGGTCATGATCGCCGCCAGCACATCGGACCCGCACGCGTGTTCGACAACGAGCCGGACGCATTCGCGGCCGTGCGCGAAGGGCGCATCCAAGCAGGCGATGTGATCGTGATTCGCCATGTCGGTCCAGCCGGGGCGCCGGGTATGCCGGAGATGCTGGCGGTGACCGCAGCCTTGGTTGGCGCAGGCCTGGGCGATTCGGTGGCGTTGATTACCGATGGGCGCTTTAGCGGGGCGACCTATGGATTCATGGTCGGACACGTAGCGCCGGAAGCTGCGCGCGGCGGGCCGATCGGCTTGATCGAAGACGGCGATGTGATCACGCTCGATATCGACACGCGCCGCCTGGATGTGGCTGCGCCCTTAGACCAAAGACTTAAGCGTTATCAACCTAAGCCTCCTGTTGAATCCTATGGTGTTTTCTGGAAGTACACGCAATTGGTGGGTTCTGCGTCGGAAGGCGCGATGACTCATCCTGGGGCGATTTAGCGTCAACGAGGTGCTGCTTTGTTTGACGCTTGCAGTCTGATCCGCAGACCAGAGCTTAACGCTTCCGCTGGTGCGACAGCGGTTGGCGCAGAGCAACAGGCGGCAGGCCTTGGCTACGGTGCGCTCCGTAGCGAATGCCCCACCCTCACCCCAATCCTCTCCCGCCCAAGCGGGGAAGGCAGTTGGGCAGACTTTGTCGCAGCGTATGAGCAAGACACAGAAATTTGCCCTACTCCGTAGCTTGTGAACCTCTTTCAGCAATCGAATTCCTAACGCCCTACCCCTCCAAGCCGAGCCGATAGCCAATGACCAAACTTTATTCAGAACACGACGTGCAACCCGAAGCGCTGAAAGGCCAACGGATTGCGATCTTGGGTTACGGCAGCCAGGGACGCGCACAAGCGTTGAACCTGCGCGATTCGGGTTTCGACGTGATTCCCGCGCTGCGGCCGGGTGGCAAGACCTGGGCGCAAGCGGAGGACGATGGCTTCAAGCCCAAGGAGCCCAGCGTGGCGCTCAAAGATGCGCACGTGATCAGCATGCTGCTCCCGGATACGGAGCAGCCTAAGGCCTACGAGCAGTGGGTTGCCCCGAATCTCAAGGCCGGTTCGCTACTGATGTTCGCACACGGCTTCAACGTGCACTATGGCACGATTGTGCCGCCTAAGGACGTCGACGTTGCGCTGGTTGCGCCGAAGGCGCCGGGTAAACTGGTGCGTCGCCAGTATGAGGAAGGTCGCGGCGTGCCGAGCCTGATTGCCGTCCACCAGGACGCCACCGGCACCGCTAAAGCGCGTGCGCTAGCTTGGGCCTGGGGCGTGGGTTCGGCGCATGCGGGCGTGCTGGAAACCACCTTCGCCGAAGAAACCGAGACGGATTTGTTCGGTGAGCAGGCGGTGTTGTGCGGCGGCGCAACGGAGCTGGTGCAAGCCGGATTCGAGACGCTGGTGCAGGCCGGATATCAGCCGGAAGTTGCGTACTTCGAAGTGCTGCACGAACTGAAGCTGATCGTCGATCTGCTGTACGAAGGCGGCATGGCGCGTATGCACCAGTTCATTTCCGATACCGCCAAGTACGGCGATCTGACGCGCGGTCCGCGGGTGATCAACGGCAATGCGCGCAAGGCAATGCGCGAGATCCTGGAAGAGATCCGCAACGGTACGTTCGCTCGCGAGTGGATCGCCGAAAACGCCAACGGTGCGCCGAATTACAAGGCACTGCTGGATCGCGATCTGGCGCACCCGATCGAGTCTGTGGGCAAACGCCTGCGCGCGCGGATGAGCTGGTTGCAGGCTGGGCAGCCTGGCGACAAAGCTGCCTAGTCGCGCGATGGTGCGGTGCATGTGGATGCCACACCGAGCGCGAGCGGCCATGCTCGCGCTCGCTGCATTGGCCTTCAACGGATGCGCCACCGCTCCGATTGAGCCGCCCAACGATGTGGGTGCTGTTTCCGGGGAAGTGCTTCACGATCCCGCACAACCCATCGCAACGCCGTCTGTCGACGAAGTTCACGAACCACCAAGGCAGATGGCCGGGAACGCGATGCCCTCGTATCCCCCGGCTCTGGTGTCGAAACGCCTGCCGCCAGTGAGCGTGAGCGTCCGCATTGTCGTTGGCAGCGACGGTCAAGTGGCGAGCGTCGAACCGCTAACGCCCGATCAAGATGAGCAATTCCTTGCGGCCGTCCGTGCATCCGTACTCACATGGCGCTACGAGCCCTTCGTTGTCATCGAATGGGCAGATTCGCCCGACGCGAACGGCGACGGCGAACCAGACGGCCAACACGTCGCCGCAGAGCGCGCAAAACCATTCCGCTTCGATATGCGCTTCACCTTCGAAGTGGTGAATGGCAAACCGAAAGTGTCCGGCTGAAGGTCAAACCTGCGCCGAGGTCAGCGCCTCAAGCACCGCACGCAGATCGACATCAAGCGGTGCGCTGTAAAGCTTTTCTTCCTGTTCGCCCCATGGAAAGCGAAGCTGATGTGCATGCAGAAATAGCCGCCGCAGCCCTTTGGCCTTCATCGCGCGATTGAAATCGGCATCGCCGTATTTATCGTCGCCAGCGAGCGGGTGACCGGCGTGCAGCGCGTGCACCCGAATCTGGTGGGTGCGTCCGGTGACGATTTCCACTTCGACCAGCGTTGCATGGTCGAACCGCTCCAGTACGCGAAAGCGCGATAGCGACGGTTTACCGTCGTCATCGACTTCGACCATGCGCTCGCCGCCTTGCAGTTGGTTCTTCAGAAGCGGCGCGTCGACATCGAATCGCTGTTTCGCAGGCGATCCCTTGATCAGTGCCAGGTAACGTTTACCGACTTGCCCGTCCCGGATCAGCGCCTGGAGTTTGCGCAACGCGCTGTGCTTCTTGGCGAAAGCCAGAAGTCCGCTGGTGTCGCGATCCAGGCGATGCACCAACTCCAGCGTGTCACCAGGGCGCAACGCTCGAAGCGCTTCGATGGCGCCAAGCGAAATACCGCTGCCGCCGTGGCTCGCTAGTCCGCTGGGTTTGTTGAGCACCAAAAACTCGCGCTCGTCGGCAACAATGCGCGACGCGAGCAAGTCCGCAAGGTTCTCCGAGGGTGCGGCCAGGGTTTCCTTGTCTGGCAGTCGTACCGGCGGAATGCGAACTTGATCGCCGCCAACCAGCCGTGTTTCGGGTTTTGCGCGTCCGCCGTTTACGCGCACCTGCCCGGTGCGGAGCACGCGATAGATGAGACTTTTTGGAACGCCTTTGAGTTGCGTCATCAAGAAGTTATCGAGGCGCTGACCAGCGCGCTCGCTGTCGACGTCGACAATGCGAACTGCGGTGGGTACGGCTATCGGGTCCGGGCGAGTCTGAGAAGTTCGCTCCAGGTGTGCGGACCCATGGTCCGCAAGCTTCGGACGCTCTGCGCGCGTTGAGTTGGAAAGCTGCGGACCATGGGTCCGCGTACCTGGAGCACGCGATGGATGCTTTGCTCGCGTCGGGTCGGAAAGCTGCGGACCATGGGTCCGCGTACCTGGAGCACGCTTCGGACGCTCTGCTCGGGTCTCGTTAGAAGGCTGCGAACTATGGGTCCGCGTACCGGGAGCATGCTTCGGTCGCTTCGGCGCCCTGTCGTGAGCAGTATCCCGCGAGCGCGTTTCAGCGGCCAATGTGCGCCTCGACTTTGGTCCGGTCGCGCGCTGCGGATGCTGATCGCCGCTCTTTGCCCCCGGCGATCGAATGCGCTTACGCATGCCATTCCTTATGCAGTTATGAATTTACCGGCTCGACTGTTATCATCGCAAAGTCACGCCATGCTGTTGAGCACTAAGTAGAGACACAGCCAGCGGGTAGAGCGCGAAGCGACATCGTGTACTCGACCTGAGCGGTAGTTTCGTCGGAGCGCTCTGTCGCACGCGTCACCGGATCGTCATCGGTCTTTGAAAAACACGGGCGTAAGCCCGATCGACAAGAATTTTTGGTGGTGCCCGTTACGCGGGCTCTGCAACGATCGAGCCCGAGGTCGGGTTTACGATCGAGCGGTTGAGCGGCTTTGGCAGGGAGGGACCTTGCCTGGTGCCGCCATCGCTGGCCGGGGCCGATCAAAGGCGCCACCCGAGTACACACAATGAAGCGAATGCTGATCAACGCGACGCAGCCGGAAGAGCTGCGCGTGGCCATCGTCGATGGTCAATCTCTCTACGACCTCGACATCGAAATCCCCTCTCGGGAACAGAAAAAATCCAACATCTACAAGGCGCGCATCACGCGGATCGAGCCCAGCCTCGAAGCGTGTTTTGTGGAATACGGGGGCGAGCGCCATGGCTTTCTCCCGCTCAAAGAAATCTCCAAGCAGTACTTCGCCGAAGGCACCAGCCTGAAGAACAACATTCGCGAAATCTTGCGCGATGGGCAGGAGCTGCTGGTCCAGGTCGATAAGGAAGAGCGCGGCAACAAGGGCGCGGCGCTCACAACCTTTATCTCGCTCGCCGGTCGCTATCTGGTGCTGATGCCCAACAGCCCGAATGCAGGCGGCGTGTCGCGACGGATCGAAGGCGAAGATCGTCAGGCGCTCAAAGAAGCGATGGATTTACTGACCGTGCCCGACGGCATGAGCCTGATCGTGCGTACTGCAGGCATGGGCCGCGACGCCGAAGAGCTGCAGTGGGATCTGAATTATCTGATGCAACTCTGGACGGCGATCGACCAAGCCGCCAGTAGCCGCTCGGCGCCGTTTCTGGTCTATCAAGAAAGCAAGCTGATCATTCGTGCGCTGCGCGACTATTTGCGCAACGACATCGGCGAAATCCTGGTGGATTCGGAAAGCGTTTACAACGAAGCCCGCGAATTCATGCAGCAGGTGATGCCGCCGAACTTGCGCAAACTGAAACTCTACAAAGACGCCACGCCGCTGTTCACGCGCTTCCAGATCGAAAGCCAGATCGAGAGCGCATTCTCGCGCAGCGTGCGCTTGCCGAGCGGCGGCTCGCTGGTGATCGATCCAGGCGAAGCGCTCACTGCCATCGATATCAACTCAGCGCGCGCCACGAAGGGCGGCGATATCGAAGAAACCGCGTTCAATACCAATCTTGAGGCGGCCGAGGAGATCGCTCGGCAACTGCGTATTCGCGATGTCGGCGGCTTGGTGGTCGTCGACTTCATCGACATGGACAGTCCGCGCCATCAGCGCGAGGTGGAAGATCGCATCCGCGATGCGATGAAACTCGATCGCGCCCGCGTGCAGATCGGCCGCATCTCGCGCTTTGGTTTGCTGGAGTTGTCGCGACAACGCCTGCGGCCATCGTTGGGCGAATCGAGCGCTCACGTTTGTCCGCGCTGTCACGGTCAGGGCCGTATTCGCGGTGTCGAGTCGCTGTCGCTGTCGATCCTGCGACTGATCGAAGAGCAGGCGATGAAAGACAACACCGGCCAGGTGGTGGTCCAGGTGCCGACGGAAGTCGCCAACTTCCTGCTCAACGAGAAACGCGCTGCGATTGCGGGCATCGAATCGCGGCACGAAACGCCGGTGGTGGTGATCGCCAATCCGCATATCGACACGCCGCAATTCGAGATCGAGCGCGTGCGCGTGAGCGAGGTGGACGAGAACCAGAAGCCGAGCTACGCGCGCGTGCAAAAGCCGGTGTCAGCGGATGTCGAGAAGGCTTTGGCGGGTGGCGGCACTGAGGATGCGCCCGAGCAGCCGGCCGTGTCCGGCATACGCCCGCAAGCACCAGCGCCGGAGCGTACCGAAACGGCGCCAACTCCGCCGCCCCCCGAAATCGTTCCGCCGCCGCAACACTCGTCGCTTGTGGCGCGATTCATGACCTGGATTCGCGCGCGCCGCCCCAGCCAAACGGCTGTATCGCCCGTGGCTGCAACGGAAGCCGCACCCGAACCGCGGGCCCCGCTAGCGCCGAAGGGTCAAGATCGCGGCGGACGTGTCGACCGCCCACGGCCGAACGATCGTCGCGATCGCCATCAGCGCCGCGATCGCGATGAGCGTAAGCCCGAGCAGAAGCATGGGCAGAAGCCGCGCGATGGACAGGCACGGGATACTCAGCCGCCGCGCGAACCGCGCGATGGTCAGCAGCGCAAAGCCGAACCTGGGCAACCGCGAAGCGAACAGCAGCCGCGCGAACCGCGACCGGGGCAGCAACCGCGCGAGCAGCAGCCACGCGATCCGCAGCAGCCACGCGAACCGCGTCCCGATCGCGCTGAGCGCGATCGCCAGCGGCAAGCCCAGCGGGAGGCACGCATAGCCGCAGCCGCCGCCGCCGGGCCGACGGTGCTCGCAACCTCGCCAGCATCCGAAATGCCCCCGCAATTGAGCGATGCGCCCACCGCACCGCCAGCACAGAACGGCACGGAAAACACTTTCGCAGCCCCTGCAGTTGACGTTGCGCAATCCGAAATCGTCGCTGACGCCGCAACCGACGTTCAATCCGAGCCAACCGCAGGCTTGTCCCCGTCAGCTCCGAGCAGCGATGCGCCACCGCGCAAGCGCCGCCGTCGCGGCGGACGCCGACGCCGTGGACGCCGCGACGAAGCACCGCGCGCCGAGGGCGAGCAAACGCCGGTCGACGGCGAGGACGACGACGGCGAGGACGACGACACTATTGGTGGCGGCGAAACGGAAGCTCGCGACGAAAGCGAGTCGGAAAAGTCGCGGGGAGCATCGAGCAATGACTGGGCGGCGGCGGCAGCGGCGGCAGCGGCGGCGGAAGCTGCCGAAGCTGCGTCTATTCCTCGCAGCGAATCCGCCGCGAGCGACGAACGCGTTTAGCTGAGCGAATGCGACGCGGTGCGCGATGCGCCGCTTTCCACAGACCCGACCGCGCTGAACCCGCCGTTGGGAGCCAACAAACGCGTCGTGCCCTGGCGATGGACCTCTGACAACAGTGCAATCGCGCCCCTTCGCCTCGTGCACGAACGCGCACACGAGGCGTCGTGCCCCGATATGTTGCCAAAGGCGACCTATGCCACCATCGGCGACCGCGCGGACCGATACAACAGATATGCGATTCCGCCGAGCATCAACAAACCGGCGAATTCACCCGCCTGCAACCAAGATGGCAGCGCCAGCACATCTGCCTTGCCGGCAAGCACAATGGGTATCGCAATCACGATGCCCATCAGCGCCTCGCCGGTGATCAGACCAGCCGCAAACAATGTTCCTTTGCGATGCGTGCGATCTCGACCTTCCTCATCATTCGGTTGAACCTTTGCTGCGCGCTCCACGAGCCACGCGACGAGGCCACCAAAAAAGATCGGTACCGACAATTCGATCGGTAGATAGATGCCCACCGCACACGCCAGTACGGGTGTCCGGAAATGGCTCTTGCGCGACTTCAACCACTCGTCGAGAGCGATGATCACCGCGCCAATACCCGCGCCGATAGCAATCGTATTCCACGGCAGTTTGCCGCCAAAGATTCCTTTGGCCACAGAAGCCATCAAGTTCGCTTGCGGCGCAAGCAACGGGTTTGGATGCGCTTCAGTCGGGACGCCGATGCCATAGGCCTTGGCCAACAAATCGAGCACAGGGGCCATGATCAGCGCGCAACTGACCGCGCCGATGCCCAACATCACTTCCTGGCGCCAAGGGGTCGCGCCAACAATGTAGCCGCACTTCAAGTCCTGCAGGTTGTCGCCGCCGATGCACGCCGCGCAACACACAACTGCGCCGATCATGATCGCGGCTACCGGGCCGATTTCGGCGTCCTTGCCGAGCATCAACGACAACACAATCGCCGCGAAAAGAATCGTGGCGATCGTGATTCCCGACACCGGGTTGTTGGAAGAGCCCACCAAACCGGCCATGTACGCGGACACCGAGACGAACAAAAAGCCGGCGATCAGCATGATCACGGTCATGGAGATACTCACCCACCACTGTCCGACGATGGCGTGATAAAGCACTGCAAGCGGCAGCGTGAAAAGCACGAGGCCGATCAAGATGAACTTCATCGGCAGGTCTTGCTCAGTGTGCTGCATCGGAACGTCTTTGCTGGCGCGGGCAGCGTTCAAACCGCTCTGAATGCCCGAGAACAGCGAATTGCGCAGTGAGAACAGCGTCCAAACGCCGCCAATCAGCATCGCGCCAACGCCCAGGTAGCGAATCTGCGCGCCCCAGATCGCCCAGGCCGCTGCCTCAGCATCCGTTCCGGCCGCAGCAACGGCCGTAGCGAGCGCGGGATCGACGTCCATAAAAAACATCGAATACAACGGGATCGCTACATTCCACGCCAACATGCCACCGGCCAGCACAACGATCCCGACATTGAGGCCGACGATGTAGCCCACCGCAAATAGCGCGGGCGAGAGATTGGTGCCGGCATACGCGATTCCCTTGCCGGCATAAATCGCGTGCGCTGCGGTGTCCGGGATCAACTTAAGGCCACTGCCCGCCGCAAGCTTCATCAGGCCGCCCAAGAATGCCGATCCTGCAAGCACCTTTAAGCCAGCTTCCGGATTGTCTCCCGTTTTGAGGACCTCGGCGGCCGCTTTGCCTTCGGGAAACGCCAAGCCCTGATCGACGATCAAGGAGCGCCGCAGTGGCACGGAGAAAAGCACGCCAAGCAAACCGCCCAAGCCCGCAATCGCCAGCACCCAGGCGTATTTGAAGCTATCCCAATACCCGAGGATTACCAGCGCCGGAATGGTGAATATGACGCCAGCGGCGATAGACGATCCCGCGGACGCTCCGGTCTGAACAATATTGTTTTCCAGAATGTGGCCGCCACCGAGTGCTTTGAGCACGGCCATCGAAATCACTGCTGCGGGAATGGCCGACGCAATCGTCAGGCCTGCGAACAGACCAAGATAGGTATTCGCAGCCGCCAAAACCATCGCCAGGACAATGGCGAGCACTACGGCACGGAAGGTTAACTGCGGCGGTGCGCGATCACTCATCTTCATCTCCCGTCGACGGAATGTCTACGGGAGACTAACGCATCACGTTGCGCGGAGCGCAGCAACAAGTGCGCGCGTTTGTGTGCTCAAAGATTCTGGTGAGCCGCTTCGGGTATCGATCTCATGCACCAAATCGCGCGCACGATCGCCAAGCTGGTCGTAGCCATACATACCGGCGGACCCGGCAAGCTTGTGGGCCAAGGCACGCAACCCCGACCAATGGGGCGGCGACGCAGCGAGCGCATCGGCCAATGCACGCTCGAACTCATCCGCTTTACCCGGCAGGCTCGCCAAGTAACGCAGCCGCAACGCTTGTGGGACTTGTTCGCCGCTCATCAGCTACTAGAACGTTCCATGCGATAACCGTGCTGGTACACGGAGATCAAGCGCCAGCCGTTGGATTCATCGATTTCGAGCTTCTTGCGAATGCGGCTGATGTGCGCATCGACCGTGCGCGTGGTGATCGTTTGGCTGCGGCCCCAAACGCGTTCCAGCAACACGCCGCGCTTCACCAGTCGACCCGCATTGGCAAACATGTATGCCGCCAGATCGAATTCCTTACTGGTGAGCTCTACCGGTTGATTCTTCAAGAGAATGACGCGGCGACCCACATCGACCACATACGGATCGGTGCCCTGCAGAATTTCGGATGGCTGAATCGCACCAGCCCGGCGACCGACTGCCTGCACACGCGCAATCAATTCGCGACGACGCGGCGGCTTGACGAGGTAATCATCCGCGCCGGCCTGCAACGCCGCAACGATGTGCTCTTCCGAGTCCTGCGCCGTGATGAAAACCACTGGAATTCGGCCAAGAAAACTCTGACGAACCCACGTCAGAACATCCATCCCGCTCGATTCCGGCAAAATCCAGTCGAGCAGCAGAACGTCCGGGACGTCGCGGTGCAGAGCGCGCGTCAGATCTCCGCCAGAACGATACCAATGGACGTCATGACCTTCTTCGGTCAACCAAAGGCTGATCATTTCGGCCTGGTCTGGATCGTCCTCTAGAAGATCAATACGCATGCGCTCTCCGGTGGGCAATTGTTTGCCGCGTGCAAACTACAGTCTACGCGATTCGGGCGTTCTTGGACGTACGTCGAATCTCAATACATGAGAATCTACAAATCCTCAGACGCGACCGTAACGGTCCTCGTAGCGAACGATGTCATCTTCGCCGAAGTAGTCGCCACATTGCACTTCGATCAAGCACAAATCCGCGTCCGTCGGATTCTCCAGTCGGTGAAGTGTATTGACCGGAATGTAGACAGACTGATTACGTTCAAGCGAAAACTCGTTGTCGCCGATTCGTACTTGCGCAGTACCGAAAACCACTGTCCAATGCTCAGATCGGCGATGGTGTTTTTGCAGGGACAAGACCTGCCCTGGCCTCACTACGAGCCGTTTGACCTTGCAGTCGTCGGCATCTTCGAGCACCGTGTAGCTACCCCACGGGCGACGCACGGTTGCATGCACGTTTGCCGCCTCATGGCGCCGAAGTTTGAGCTCATCGACAACGCGTTTCACCGCTTGCGATTTGTCGCGCGAACTCACCAATACCGCATCGCCGGTATCGACGATCACCAGATCGTCCACGCCCACGGCGGCTACCAGACGGCCTCGCGATTGCACGAAACAGTTGCGCGAATCGACCAGCACGACAGGACCTTCCACACGGTTGCCAAACTCGTCCCCCACATCGAGCTCGCTGATTGCTTTCCAAGAGCCGATGTCGTTCCAATCGAAGCTTACCGGCACTACCGCGACACGCTGGCTCTTTTCCATCACCGCGTAGTCGATGGAAATATCGGGCAAGGCAGCGAAGGCATCTTTAGGTAGCTCCAAGGGCACGCCGACCGCCGGTAACGCTGCGCGGGCCAGGGCAATCAGTTCGGGGCAAGCCATCTCCATTTCGGCGATTAAGTCGCCGGCGGCGAAACAGAACATGCCTGAATTCCAGGAGTACTCGCCGCTCTGCACATAACGTTCCGCCGTCGACGCATCCGGCTTCTCGACGAACGCGATCACCTGCCGCGCACGCGCGTTGATAGGCGCTCCCGCGCGGATGTAGCCAAATCCCGTCTCGGCGCGTGTTGGCACAATGCCGAAAGTGACTAACTGGCCCGCGTCCGCCAATTCGCTGGCCGCGGCAACCGCGCCCTGAAACGCTTCGAGGTCGCGAATCAAGTGATCGGCTGGCAACACAAGCAGCTTTGCACTGTCGCCATGACGGCGAGCGATATCGAGCGCCGCCATAGCCAACGCCGGGGCGGTGTTGCGACCGCACGGTTCCAGGATGAAGCGCACGTGCGCATCATCGATCGTGCCGCGGAACTCATCGCGGGTAATGAAATAGTGATCGCGCGACGTGACCGTCAGCACCTCACCGCCAGTCACCGCCATTGCCCGCAACAGCGTTTTCTTCAGCAGCGATTGGCCATCAGCCATCTGCATGAACGGCTTGGGATAGGCCTGTCTGGAAACCGGCCAAAGGCGCGTTCCGGCGCCGCCTGAGAGAATGACGGGAATCAGCATGGGGCCACGGTATTCGTTAGATCGCGCTTTCTACCACGGTTAAGCGGATCGATGGGAAAGCTGAGCGGTCAAGGATGCGCGCCTGCGCCATTCCAGCGCTTCTTTGAATCGTCTCAGCCCAGCGACCAATCGATGGCCCCTTCACCACGCCTGCGCAGATATTCATTGCACCGCGAAAAGTGGCCGCAACCGATGAAGCCCCGGTGCGCCGACAGCGGCGAAGGGTGCGGCGCGCGCAGCACCAGGTGTCGGCGTGGATCGACGAGCTTGCCCTTGGCTTGCGCGTAGGCGCCCCAGAGGAAGAACACCAGCCCTTCGCGCTCGCCGTTAAGCAGCGAGACGATGCGATCGGTGAACGCCTCCCACCCTTTGCCTTGGTGCGAACCGGCGCGACCACGTTCTACAGTGAGCACTGAATTGAGCAGCAGCACACCACGTTCGGCCCAAGCCTGCAGATTTCCATGCAAGGGACGAGGGATGTGGAGATCGCGCTCGATCTCGGCGAACACGTTGACCAGCGACGGCGGCGTCTCAACGCCCGGCAGCACTGAAAAGCACAAGCCATGCGCCTGCCCAGGCCCGTGATACGGATCCTGCCCCAGAATCACCGCGCGCACCTGATCGAAGGGCGTGGCATCGAGCGCGGCGAAGATGTTCTTCCCGTCGGGATAAATCACTTTCCCTGCAAGTTTCTCCGCGCGCAGAAATTCGCGCAGCGCCTGCATGCCAGGTGAGCTGAGTTCAGGTAGCAGTCGCTCTTTCCAGCTCGCATCCAGGCGGATGCGGTCTTCGCTCACGCGGCGCGCGCCGCGCGACGGCTTTGCGCGACACGAAGCTGAAAGCTCAACTTGGTAATCAAGATGCGCTCTTCCGTGGGTTTTTGCACCAGATCGTTGGCACCGGCGCGCAGCAAAGCCGTTTGGTTGGCTGCATTGTCGTCGCCCGTCATCACCAGAATCGGCATCTCGCCCTTGGGATAGCCAAAATGCCCACGCACCGTATCGAGCAAATCGCCGCCGGTCATGCCGCCCTTCAAATAGACGTCGGTCAGGATGATGTCGGGCCCGGGAATGCGGCCCTCCTGTTTGGCCTTTTCCAGAAGCTCGATTGCTTCTTCAACGCTAACCACGTGAGTGACCTTGAGACCATGCTTTTCCATCATGCGCCGCGTCGCTACCGCCACAACGCGGCTGTCTTCGACGTACAACACCTCGCCGACGACTTGTTTTTCCGGTCGCACATAGCCGCGCACGAATGTGCTGAGCGCTTGTGGACCCAAGGACTTGTCGAAATAGTCGGTGATGTCGGACGTGATGTCTCGATTCATCAGGCGCTCGTTGACATCTCCGGAAACGACGATGATCGGTATATAAGCCTGCGGCGAGTGTTCACGAATGAAGCGCGCCAGCTCTAGTCCGTCCATATCCGGCAAGCGCAGCGAAGTCGTCACCAGATCGATGACGCCGCGACTCAGCACGGCCTTCGCCTCTTCGCCGCTCGCGCAGGACAACACCGTCACGCCAGGCAGATCGTTATGCAGCAGCTGATCGATGATCTTGCGCACCACCTTACTGGGATCGACCACCATGACGCGCGGGGCGTCCGTGGTGATATGGCGAGTCACCGATGTTTCCATGCAAGCCCTCCCAAGGCCTCGCGATCATCCGCGTTACTTCGGCTCCGCCAGGCGCAAATGGCGCGTACTGGCGACCAGAGCCCCCAACCACCCTAGTGCAGCCCCATAGCCTACCAGTGCCAGCGCACCGCGCGCACCTAGGCCGGTCAGCGTCAAATCGTTTCCGTAGCTTGCGGCAAGATCGGCCAAAGCAGGCTGCAGCCAACGCAAACTGAGCCACACCAGCATCAGCGACAACAGCGCACCGACCACGCCATACCAAAGACCGATATACAAGAATGGACGCCGCACGGTGGCATCGGTTGCGCCTAGCAACTTCAAAGTGACGATCTCTTCGCGCTTCTCGGCGATTTCCAGCCGGATCGTATTGCCGACAACCAGTAAAACCGCCAGGGCAAGAATCGCAGCAGCCAGCAGCACTGCGCGCTGCGCAGCATCCAGTAAAGCTTCCAGCCGCTCCAGCCAACGCTTATCCACCTGCACCCAATCGACGCTGGGCAAACTCGCCAGCTCTTGCTTCAACGCATCGATGTTCTCAGCGCCGAGCGGCGATAGCCGCACGATCACCAGGGCGGGCATTGGGTTGGCATCCAATGCCGACAGGGCTTCGGCGAAATCCGACAGCCGTCGCAATTCGGCGAGCGCATCGTCCGGCGATCGAACTTCGGTGGCAATCACCTCTGGACGCCCGTTCAAACTATCGGCCACTTCCACGGCGCGCTCGATGGGCTCGCCGGCAGCCAGAAACACCGTCAGATCGCCGCTCGGTCGCCAGGCGGAAGCCGCCGCGTTCACGCGTTCCAGTGCCAGCAAACCCAATGCCGGCAGCAGCAATGCCACGGCGACCACGCCCAAGGTGAGCAACTGCCCGAATGGGTCGCGCAACAAGCGCGTCAATCCAAACAGCGCTCCCGACGCGTGCGAGCGTCGCCACGCGCGCGCGGCACTTGGACTGTCAAGCATGCGCATCCTCCGGTCGAAAGTCGTCGATCTGAGTGCCGCGTTCCAACACGATGGTACGCCGCCGGATCTTCTGGATCAGCGGCAAGTCGTGAGATGCAACGATGACGGTGGTGCCCTGCGATTTCATCGACACAAACAGCTCCATAATCTCGACCGCGAGCTGCGGATCGAGATTGCCGGTGGGCTCATCCGCGAGCAGCAACTTCGGCGCGGCCACCACCGCGCGCGCTATGCCCAGGCGCTGCTGCTCGCCAGTCGACAACTGCGCAGGAAACGCGCGCTCGCGCCCTCCCAGGCCCACTTGAGCGAGCGCCGCCGGGACGCGACGTGCGATGGCCTCCTCGGAATAGCCGTCCAGGCGCAGCGGCAACGCTACGTTCTCGAACGCGCTGCGATCCATCAGCAATCGATGATCTTGAAACACCAGCCCCAGTTGTCGACGGTAGCGCGCTAACTGTCGCCGCGGAATCTTGCTCAGGCGTTCGCCGAAGACCTCGATGATGCCCGCGGTTGGGCGCTCGATAAGCGCCAGCAACTTCAGCAGCGTACTCTTGCCCGCACCCGAGTGCCCGGTCACGAACACGAATTCGCCCGGTTCGACCATGAAACTGATATCGCCCAGCGCCTCGCGGTCTTCAAAGCGCTTGCTGACTAGCTCGAAGCGTATCGACATGAGGTTTTCTGAGTTTTCGATGCCGCGATTCAATCAGAGCCGGGCGCGATTAGCGAGCGCGAAGGCGTGGTTTGCGTGGAACAGGCGAGGAGGAGCGGCCGCGCCCCATCTGAGCTACGTGCCGTCCTCTCCAGGTGCAGCGAATCGTACTCCTACGAAACCACGCCCGCAGGCAGCTGCATGGTCACGCAATGCAAGCTGCCGTTCTGTTCGATCAACGAGCGGCAAGGCACGATCACCACATCGCGGTCAGGAAACGCGGTCGACAGCACTTCAGCCGCGTCGAGATCCGTGGATTCGTCGTATCCAGGCATCAATATGGCGTTATTCACGATCAAGAAATTCGCGTACGACGCTGCCAGACGGCGCCCACTGCTATCGACGATGGGCGGCGCGAATGGCAGCGGGAACAACTCGAAAGGCTGGCGCTGGCGCGTGGTCAGCGCCTGAAGTTCCTGAGCCATTCGCTGCAGACTGTCGTAATGCGGGTCGTTCGGTCGATCGCAACTCTGATAGACGATTCGGTCGCGCGCAGCGAATCGCGCCAGTGTATCGATGTGCGCGTCGGTATCGTCGCCATCGAGCTCACCATGTTCCAGCCACAAGAAACGATCGATCCCGAGCGTATCGCCGAGCACGCGTTCGATCTCGCCCCGGGTCTTGCCAGGATGACGACGTTTCAGGCAAGTCCATGTCGACAACAAGGTGCCGTCGCCATCGGTTTCGATGGCACCGCCTTCAAGCGCGAAATCGACCCGCTGGCGCTGCAGATGGGAGAAACAACTCAGCGCATGCAAGCCTTCCGGGATGCGGTCGTCGAGACTGGCCTCGAACTTATCGCCCCAACCGGTGAAGCGGAAATCGAGCCAGATGCGCTTGGCACCTTCGAGCACCGTAATTGGCCCGGAATCGCGCAGCCAAGTGTCGTCGTACGGCAGCTCGACCCAGTGCAAATTGCCCGTCAGTCCTTGTGTTGCGCGACCCAGCACTTCCACGGCTCGTGCTTTCACTGAAGGCGAGCCGACGATCAGGAACACGTCCTCAAAGCCGAGCGCAGCGATGATCAACTCACGATACGTGCCCTCGACGGCCGCCAGGTTGGCCGCCCAATCGGTATCGCCGTGCGGCCAGGCGAGCAGGACACCATCTTGCTCTTCCCACTCGGCGGGCCATCGCCGGCGGGCCATCGACACGGACACGATCAGCGCGGCGCTCGCGCCGGCACCGGGCGCGGGCCTTTTTCGGTGTCGCTGGCCTTGATCAATACCGCATTGATGACGTGGCGATATTCGAAGTACACGATGAACGTTGGATACTCCCAACGCGTAATCGGCGGCTGGCCCACGGCCTCGCGCTTGTTGGTCGGCGCCCCGAAAGTGGCTTCCACTTGATCCATCGTCGAGCCCTTGCGCGGCAAAGTTTGCGTCTTTGCTCGATCGACGCGCTCGATCAGAAGGCGATCAGCCTGCGCATCGCTGGCAACCAGCCCCAGCGTCAAAACACCCACCAAAACTGCCCAAGCTGCTTTCATCGCTGCGCTCCTCGAAGCCAAGTCATTGAGGTTAGTGAAGATTAACATTAGAGCGAACAGGCGTGCGGACGGAATGCGATGCGATCCCAGAAAACCGTCAACGGTGACGTAAAAAGCGGTGATCCTCCGCCCAACATCATGCAAAGAAGCGGGCATCAATGAATGCGCATTCAGTTGGCGCGCGCGAGCTTCCAGCGATACAGCTATGCTCCGCGCCGTCCTGTCCGCCCAGCTGGAGCATCGAGCGATGGCATTCGAAAAAGCGATCTTGGCCCTAGCCGATGGCACGCTATTCGAAGGCCGCTCCATCGGCGCACCCGGCGTGAAAAGCGGCGAGGTGGTGTTCAATACCGCGATGACCGGGTACCAGGAAATTCTCACCGATCCGTCCTATGCGCAGCAGATCATCACGCTGACCTATCCGCACATCGGCAACACCGGAAGCAACGCAGCTGATGAAGAAGCGAGCGAGATCTTCGCCACTGGGCTTGTGATTCGCGATCTGCCACTGGTTGCCAGCAATTGGCGCAGCGAGTCGAGCCTGGGCGATTACCTGGTCCGGCGTCAGGTCGTGGCGATCGCCGACATCGACACGCGCGCGCTGACGCGGCATCTGCGCGAGCACGGAGCGCAGAATGGAGCGATCGCGGCTGGCGCCGATGCGACCGACGAACGCGCGCTCGCCGCAGCGCGCGCTTTCCCTGGCTTGAAAGGCGCCGATCTGGCGCAGGTGGTCAGTACCAAAGCGCGCTACGACTGGACAGAAGGGACTTTCGATCTCGACCGAGCCGCATTTACCGGACCATCCACTCGCCATCACGTAGTTGCTTACGACTTCGGCATCAAGCGCAACATTCTGCGGCTGTTGGTCGACCGCGGGGCGCGTGTAACCGTGGTGCCGGCGCAAACGCCTGCTGCAGAGGTTCTCGCGCTGAAACCGGACGGCATTTTCCTGTCGAACGGCCCTGGCGATCCGGAGCCTTGCGACTATGCGATTGCCGCCATCCGCGAGTTCCTGAACGCCAAGATCCCGGTGTTCGGCATTTGCCTCGGACACCAGCTGCTGGGACTCGCCGGCGGCGCACGCACCTTGAAAATGAAATTCGGCCACCACGGCGCCAACCATCCGGTCATCGATCTCGCCAGCGGCCGGGTGATGATTTCCAGCCAGAACCATGGCTTCGCTATCGACGAATCCACCCTGCCCGCCCACGTCCGAGTCACGCATCGCTCGTTGTTCGACGGCTCCAACCAGGGCATCGAACTCACCGATGCGCCTGCGTTTTCGTTCCAGGGGCATCCGGAAGCCAGTCCGGGTCCGCGCGATGTCGAAGGCTTGTTCGATCGATTCGTCGCGTTGATGGATCGCCGCTAACGGCGCCGCATTCCTGCGCTGCAGAAATTTGATACGCACCGTCGAGATTCTGAAAGACGTCTGGACGTCTGGCTCGGATGCTGTGCGGACCTTTCCGATCGATGAGGTCCGCACGATGTTCAAGTACTCGCTGTTGTCCATTGCTGTGTTCGCCGCCAGCGCGCAAGCCCAAGTGACAGCCGACACCCAGGCGTTGACGATCGACGAATCGATGTCGCTGCTCGCCACGCAATACCCCGGTTTCGCAGGCTTATATGTCGATGGCGATCAAACCGTGGTCAAGTTGGCAGACGCCACCGCTATAGCCAAAGGCACCCGGATTTCGGAACTTCTGGCGGTGATTGGCGAGGCGCAAAGGAGCAAGCGTCTGACCACGGCGAACGCCAACTACGGCTTCGACGAACTTTATCGCTGGCATTTCGATGTGATCGATCTGATGAGCGATTCGCGATTCAACGTGCATACCGTCGATATCGATGAGGTCGGCAATGTCATCGCGCTAACGCTGGACATGCGGTCCAGCAAGGATCAGATCGCTGCGCTGAACGCCTCGATTGCCGCCAGCGGCGTCCCGGCCGATGCCATCGCCGTTCGTTTTGCGCCGGTACCGACACCGCACATCGGACTACGCGATCGCGTCAATCCGGCGCCTGGCGGAGTGCAGATCGAATGGACGAAGAACAGCGCACCGGCCGGGCAAAACAGCTTCGTTTGCTCGCTCGGATTGAACGTCAGGCGCGGCACCGAGATCGGCTTTATTACCGCGCAGCATTGCCAGGACGCCAACGGCGAAGTGTTCACACAAGCGGGCGTTCGCATCGGCGCTTCGGTCGCCGTCGGACCGACGGTGTCCACCGGATGCCCGAGCGGTCAAACCTGCAAATACTCGGACGCTCTGTTCGCCCGATACGACACGCGCAATTTTGCCGCACGTCAGCAAATCGCCTTTGCGCCGAACCTCAACAACATCCAGGGAAACCTGACCGTCATCTCCGCATTGTCCACACCGGCGGTGGGTTCCGGCGTGTGGAAAACGGGCCGCACCACCGGTAGTACGCAAGCGACCGTCGAAGCGACCTGCCAGCGCTTGAAGTACAGCAACTATCCCATCACGTTCCTGTGTTTGAACAAGGTCAATACCCTGGGCGCCACGTTTTCGCAGGGTGGCGATTCGGGTGGCCCGGTGTGGATCAATGCCGGCAACGGCAACGTGTCGTTCACCGGCTTGATCAGCGGCGGCGGCGAAGCGCGTATCGGCAACACGACCTTGTTCGGCCACAGCTACTACTCGCCGTTTTCGTCGATTCAAAAAGATCTCGGCACACTGACGATCGCTTACTGACCCTCTGGCGCCGAGCGCGGAGCGAACTGGCCGGACTCAACGCTTGAAGTTGCGCGCCATGAGTTCCGTGCACAGGCAATGGCGCTCGCTGATGCCATCACTGATCGGCCCAAAAACCAGGCGGCGCAGCAGCGCGTAGAGGCTGCGCCGCCCGACATTGCGGTAGTGCCCGAGCTTCAGCCGCTCGCCACGGCGCCAGGTCAGTGCCCGCGCAAATTCTCGCATCCGACATCATGTTCGCCTTACCACCGATCGCTCCTTGGCGTGCGCCGTGTGTATTGTCCATTGTCGCGCGAGCATATTCGCGCAATGGCCTTCGGAGCTTTGGCATGCACAACGACCTCTTGCGCGCGCGAGTCGACGCTTTAATGACCTCGCAGTTGCAGGGCGTGCTCGCCACTCAGCAACACTCGCAGCCCTACACCAGCCTGATGGCGTTTGCGCACACGCCGGATCTGCGGCATCTGATTTTCGCGACTTTTCGCGATACGCAGAAACACGCCAATCTGCTGCTCAACTCGGCAGTGTCGTTCCTGATCGACAATCGCAGCAACGATCCCGCCGACTACCAGCACGCCGTTGCCATGTCAGTATGCGGCTATGCACAAGCCGTCCCGGAAGACGAGCGCACGCGATTTCTGTCGGTGTATCTCGCCAAACACCCGACGCTGAGCCAATTCGCATCCACACCGGACTGTGCGTTGCTGCGCGTTGTCGTCAGCTGTTACCGGGTAGTGAGCGAATTCCAATCGGTCGAATTGCTGCACCTGTCGGATCGATAGGCCGCCGTTTTTCGCGAATTTGCGCTCTACGACCGGGGCCTGTTCACTAGCAGCAACCTGGTCACGCACACCCAGCGAGTATTGCTTACGGATCGAGCTTGGAATTCCCGCATCCAGCGCCATATCGCAGTAACAAAGCCTGGAGCCATTCCGTGCGCGCGCTACTGCTTGCGGCCTTACTGTCGTCCACCATGCCGATGACGATCGTTTTCCAGACGCACCGGCTGTGGAGCGGAATGTGGCCCATCGAGCGGCCCGTGCCGTCGGCATGGCTCGTGCCGGACACGCTTTTGCGTATTGAGCGGCGACAAGAACTGCGGCTGTTGATCCCGATCGGCCACAGGGAGATCGAACTCTGGGTCTTCACCATGGGCTTTGGCGCGCTGCCCTATGTGATTGCGGCCCGGTGAGTAGCGCCCGTCATGCAAACGTCCTTTATCGACACTCTTGACGAATCGCCCTACCCTGCAACCGCTATCCTCAGCGATTTCGCAGACCACAGAGGCAGACGATGAACCTCGCTTTTACCGAAGAGCAACTGATGATCCAGGATGTCGCTCGCCGCATCGCGGTTGAGCGCATTGCGCCTGTGGCCGCGGAATACGACAAATCCGGCGAGTTTCCGTCGGAAACGATCAAGGTGCTCGGCGAAAACGGATTGATGGGCATCGAAGTGCCGCACGAATACGGCGGCGCCGGCCTGGACTCGATCGCTTACGCGCTGGCGATGATCGAAATCGCTGCCGCCGATTGCGCTCACTCCACGATCATGAGCGTCAATAACACGCTGTATTGCAACGGGCTGCTGAAGTACGGCACCGAAGCTCAGAAGCATGCGTATGTCACACCCATCGCCACCGGACAGGCGATCGGCGCCTTCGCGCTGACCGAGCCGCAATCTGGATCGGATGCGTCGGCCATGAAAATTCGCGCCGTGCCATCGGCCGATGGCAGCTATTACACCGTGAACGGCAAAAAATCCTGGATCACCAGCGGACCGGTGGCCAAGTACATCATGCTGTTCGCGATGACCGACCCGAGCAAAGGCTCGCGCGGAATTTCTGCTTTCATCATCGACACCGAGCGTGAGGGTTTCCATCGCGGCAAGACCGAACCCAAGCTTGGCATTCGCGCCTCCGCCACCTGCGAAATCGAGTTCACCGATTACCGCATTCCGGCCGAAGACCGCATCGGCAACGAGGGCGATGGCTTCAAAATTTCGATGGGCGTGCTCGACGCCGGTCGCATCGGCATCGCCTCGCAGGCCGTGGGACTCTCGCGCGCCGCGTACGATGCCTCTCTGGCGTACTCGCGCGATCGCAAATCCTTCGGTCAGTCGATCGGCTCGTTCCAGATGATCCAGGCCAAGATTGCCGACATGAAATGCCGCCTGGACGCCGCATACCTGCTCACTCTTCGCGCCGCATGGGCCAAGCAGCAGGCCGCCGCGACCGGCGCGCGTTTCTCAACCGAAGCTTCGGTGGCCAAACTGTACGCGTCAGAGGCCGCGATGTTCATCACCCACCAGGCCGTGCAAATTCACGGTGGCATGGGCTACTCGAAGGAAATGCCGCTGGAGCGTTACTTCCGCGACGCCAAGATCACCGAAATCTATGAAGGCACCAGCGAAATCCAGCGCCTGGTCATTGCCCGCAACGAGACCGGGTTGCGCTGATCGTTGAATCGCCACGAAAGATCGCGCCGCCGGATCACATCAATGGCGCGGCGCGATTTGCACCGGTGGGTCGCGCCACGGCGCGCACATTTGCTCGATCCCGGCATCGGCTCAGGTGAAAGTGGCCCTCCATTGTTGCGGCAAGAGAGCCGGCAATCGAGGCTTTGGTCGAATCCAACGCCGGGCGCGATGAATTGCGCCCGCGCTTTTGGAGCGATCGTGAATGATTCTGGCTGGATCCATTGCCGCCGAATCGGAAGCCAAAGCTACGCGCCGATGAACCGCTGCAAAGATGACAATTGAGTTTCAGCGACCGCACCCCTATTGTGAGACTTGCAAACGGGGGCGCAATGGCTTCGACGGAAGTCACGAGACCTTGGGTGCATGCCGAGGGGGTAGCTTTCCTCGTTAATCCAGCTGCAAGACTCTAGTCGCGAACGACGAAGTCTACGCTCTAGCAGCCTGAGGGCTGCTTAACCACCCTACCTTGTGTCTGTGCTCGGTAACGGTGGGTCAGAATCACAGAATCGCGAGCCGATATGCCTGATGTCGGTAGCTAAAACCCAAGGCTGGCTGCGCAGCAATCCCGCCGATTGGAGCGCTGCGCAGTGAGACCAAAAAATCGGCTAAGCATGTAGATCACAAGATGTAGGGCTTGCGGACGGGGGTTCGACTCCCCCCGCCTCCACCAACAACGAAACGCCGCCGAAAGGCGGCGTTTTTTGTTGGTGGAGGCGGGGGGAGTCGAACCCCCGGACGCTTGCGGGTGAGGGCCGCCGCTCACGCGGCATGCCGCGTGGCGGCCCGAACGCCCGCGAGCTGCGCTCGCGGGCCGGACCGAGGGTTCGGCCGCCGCAAGGCGGCGTTTTTTCGTTGGTGGACGCGGGGGGAAGTCGAACCCCCGGACGCTTGCGGGTGAGGGCCGCCGCTCACGCGGCATGCCGCGTGGCGGCCCGAACGCCCGCGTTCCTTTACCCGTGGCTCGCATCTCGCATCTGCCGCACCCGCCGCAAGTTCCTTGGGCCATAATCTGAGGTTTCACCGCCCACCCACCGGCAGCCTTCGGAGACTCTGTATGAGCAACAGCTTCGGCACGCGCGACACGTTCACATCGAGCGGCAAGACTTATCACTATCACCGCTTGACGGCGTTGGCGCCGCGCTTCAACCTGGGCAGGCTGCCGTTCTCGCTCAAGATCCTGCTCGAAAACCTGCTGCGCTTCGAGGACGGCGAGAACGTTACGCCCACGCATATCGAAGCCTTGCTGAACTGGGATCCGAAGACGCCGTCGACGCAGGAAATCCCGTTCATGCCAGCGCGTGTGGTGATGCAAGATTTCACTGGCGTGCCCTGCGTCGTCGATCTGGCTGCGATGCGCGATGCGATGCGCGCGCTCGGCGGCGATCCGCGCCAGATCAATCCGCTGATTCCGGCGGAACTGGTGATCGATCACTCGGTGCAGGTAGATCGTTTCGGTTCTCATGACGCGGTCGATTTGAACGCTCGTATCGAGTTCGAACGCAACAAGGAGCGTTACGCATTCCTGCGCTGGGGACAGACCGCGTTCGACAATTTCAAGGTCGTGCCGCCGCGCACTGGCATCGTTCATCAGGTCAATCTGGAATTCCTCGCGCGCGTGGTGTTCGCGACCGATGGCAAAGAAGCCTGGGCGTATCCCGATACCGTCGTCGGCACCGATTCGCACACGACAATGATCAACGGCATCGGCGTGCTCGGCTGGGGTGTGGGTGGCATCGAGGCCGAAGCCGCGATGCTGGGACAGCCATCGACGATGCTGATTCCTGAAGTCATTGGCTTCAAACTCACCGGCAAGTTGCCTGAGGGCGCCACTGCCACCGATCTGGTGCTCACTGTCACGCAGATGCTGCGCAAGCGCGGCGTAGTCGAGAAATTCGTCGAGTTCTTCGGCGAAGGCTTGAACAGCCTGCCGCTCGCCGATCGCGCCACGATCGCCAATATGGCACCTGAGTACGGCGCCACCTGCGGCATTTTCCCGATCGACAACGAGGCGCTGAGTTATTTGCGTTTGTCGGGTCGCACTGAAGAGCAAATTGCGCTTGTTGAGCAGTACGCGAAATTGAACGGCTTGTTCCGCGAGCCCGGCGCGCCAGACGCCGAGTACACGGATGTGCTGCACCTGAATCTTGCCGACGTGCAACCGAGTCTTGCCGGCCCCAAGCGTCCGCAGGATCGTGTGCTGCTCTCGAACATGAAGTCCGAGTATCACAAGAATCACGAATCCATGGCCGCGGCGCGCGCGGCGAAGCCGAAAAGCGCCACGCCCGGCCAGGCATCCGTGAAGTCCGATAGCGGCGAATACGCGCTGACCGATGGCGCGGTGGTGATCGCCGCGATCACCTCGTGTACCAATACCTCCAACCCGTCGGTGATGCTGGGCGCCGGCTTGCTCGCACGCAATGCAGTCGCCAAAGGCTTGAAGACCAAACCATGGGTCAAGACCTCCCTGGCGCCAGGTTCGCAAGTGGCCACCGACTACTTCAGGAAGGCTGGATTGCTGGACGATATGGAGGCATTGGGCTTCCACGTTGTCGGCTATGGCTGCACCACCTGCATCGGCAACTCTGGACCGCTACCCCCGGAAGTCAGCAAGGGCGTCAGCGACGGCGACTTGATCGTCGCATCGGTGCTGTCCGGCAATCGCAACTTCGAGGGCCGAGTGCACGCCGAAGTTCGCATGAACTACCTCGCCTCGCCGCCGCTGGTGGTCGCCTATGCGTTGGCAGGTCGTGCCGACATTGACCTGACCACCGAACCGCTCGGAACGGGTAGCGATGGGCAGCCGGTGTACCTGAAAGACATCTGGCCGTCGAATCATGAGATCGCCGAAACCGTGCGCACGGCGGTCACGCCGGAGGGCTTCAAAGCGGGCTACGCCAATGTTTTCTCCGGCGATGCGCGCTGGCAGTCGGTACAGGCGCCGGTGGGCGATTTGTATGCTTGGGACGATGCCTCGACCTACGTACAGAACCCGCCGTACTTCAACGGCATGAGCATGTCTTTGCGCGAGATCAGCGATGTCAAGGGCGCGCGCGCGCTCGCATTGCTGGGCGACTCGATCACCACCGATCACATCTCGCCCGCGGGCGATTTCAAGCCAACGACTCCGGCCGGCAAGTACCTGACCGAACGCGGTGTGCAATACGCCGACTTCAACTCTTACGGATCGCGCCGAGGCAATCATGAAATCATGATGCGCGGCACCTTCGCCAACATCCGTCTGAAAAACCAGTTGGCGCCGGGCACCGAGGGCGGTTACACCACGTACTTCCCCACCGGCGAAGTCACGTCGATTTACGACGCATCGATGCAGTTTCAGGCCGCCGGCACGCCGCTGATCGTGATCGCCGGCAAGGAGTACGGCACCGGTTCCTCGCGCGACTGGGCGGCCAAAGGCACCATGCTGCTCGGCGTCAAGATTGTCATCGCCGAGAGCTTTGAGCGCATCCACCGCTCGAATCTGTGTGGCATGGGCGTGCTGCCGTGCAAGTTCCTCGATGGCGAAAATGCTGCGTCGCTGGGCTTAACCGGTCGCGAAACCTTCAGCTTCGAAGGTATCGGCGATGGCACCGGCAAGCGCCTCAAAGTGACTGCCGTCGCCGAGGACGGCAGCGTCAAGAACTTCGAAGTCCGCGTGCTCTTGGAAACACCGAAGGAAGTCGAGTACTACCGTCACGGCGGTATTTTGCCCTACGTGTTGCGGCAGCTGGCGGGATCGGCGGCGCCCGAGGCAAGGGCGGCTTAAGTCTGGCAGCAGCGCCAGCGGCAGCTGGCTTACACTCAGAGGCGCGGCGACAAATCGCCGCGCCCCTCGCCGCTTCGTGCACGCCGCGGCAGCTCGCTCCGATTGGCGTAAATCAACCATCCCATGGCTTTTTACTCACTGCCACGGTCAGGTCAGGTTAGCTACGCTTTTGGGCACCGCAGCCAAACCAGGACGAGCCATGGCATTTGTTTTCCCGCCCGCATCAAATCAATCCAGCGAGAACGACTTCGACTTCCTCGTCGGGTCCTGGCAAGTCCGCAATCGCAAATTGAAAGACCGGCTTAACGGCTGCCAGGAATGGAACGAGTTCCCATCGCGGCTGCAGCTACGCAAAGCGCTGCTTGGCAAAGCCAACATCGAGCGCTATGAGGCGCAGTTCGATGGCCAACCCTTCGAAGGTATGGCTATTCGTCTGTTCGACGCGACGACGCGACTTTGGACCATTTACTGGATCGATAGCAGCCGACCGACGATGGACCCAAAACCGGTCGTCGGCTCATTCGATGCAGGGCTCGGCCGCTTCTATGCGCGCGATCGATTTCGCGACCAAGACATCATCGTGGTCTATCAGTGGGATGCTCGAAACCCATCGTCGCCCGTCTGGTCGCAAGCCTTTTCCAACGACGAAGGCGCCACTTTCGAGTGGAACTGGATCATGGACCTGACGCGCGACGCGGCCGATTGATGCCGTGTCATCGATCAGTCGACCGTGCCGATGGCGCTTGCGTGGAGCACCGACGTCAACCGCGGAGCTACGTCGGTCAGTGAGTGCCGAAGGGCGAAGCGCGCAGCTCGGCTGGACAACGGTTGGGCAGGCGAGCGTAACTCGCCTACCCACTCGCGTTGTTCGAACTAACCGCCCGGAACCACCCTTCTGCGCACCAGCGTATTGACGTCGGTTGCGCTGTTATTGCTGGAATCCGGGTCGCTGGTGGTAGACGACACCGTGGCGGTATTGGTCAGTGTGCCGCTGGCACCTGCGGCAATCGTTCCGGTCGCCGTGAAGGTGACGCTGCCGCCCACTGGCAGATTCACGCTCTGGTTGATGTTGCCACTGCCTGACGCGGCGCAGGTTCCGCCGCCCACGCCCACGCACGTCCAGGTCACGCCAACGATGGTGCTTGGGAAAGTGTCGGTCACAGTTGCGCTTTCCACTGGACTGGGTCCGGTGTTGCTAGCCATGATCGTATAGGTCACGGGTGTGCCCGAATACTCCGTCGTTGCGCCATCGGTCTTGGTGATTGCCAGATTCGCAGACGCGACCTGCGTGAGCACCGTGATGGCCACAATGCCGTTGCCGGCGTTGTCGCCGGCCGTGTTGACTTGATTGGTGCCGGAATTGAACGAGCCACCGCCGCCGCCCGATGTATTGATGTTTCCCGCTCCGCCGCCAGAATAGCCACCGCCACCCGCGCCGCAATTGCACCAGCCGGAGCCCACTGAACCGCCGCCACCGCCTAGACCGAAAGTACCGAGCGTGGTGCTGGTATTCGGCGAACTCCCGTTCGCGCCCTGCGAGCCGCTGGCTCCAGCCAGGAAACCGCGCCCACCGCGGCTGAAGTTGTTGCCGGCATAGACGTAATCACCGCCATTGCCGCCGGCTGTGCCGCCAGCGCCGCCGCCAGCGTTCCCGGGCTGACCATTTTGCGTGGTCACCGCATTTTTTCCGATGTAGTTGGTATTCTGGAAATCCACGCCTGCGCCAGCGCCGGCAACGATCAATGGCGTGGAACCGTTGCTAACGCCCGAGGCGCCGCCGCCGCCGCTGGTATAGAGCTCCGGGTTACCTTTACCGCCCACGACCACCGTCAATGTCGTCCCCGGTATAACCGCGAAATCGCCCTGCATAGTTGCGCCAAGCCCGCCCTCGTCGGCGCCGCTGGCGGCAATGACATCACCACCCTGAGCACCGCGAGCAAGGATTCTGATCTGGGTAACACCGGCCGGCACCACGTAGCTTTGCGCCGCACCAGTGAAACTGAAAGTTGTCGTGGCGCTGCCTTCCGGCACGACGACGGAATTGGCGCGCGCCGGCACAGGAATCAACGACTCGTACACCACTGGCGCGCCTGGTGGCGTCTGTGCGATTCCAGCTGTGACGCAAAGCAGCGATAAACAAATGGCCAACATCGACCGGCCAAAACCAACGATCGAGCGCATAGCAATCTCCCCCTGGAGTGTGAAATGAATACCGCTCTGCGCGTTCATGCCCTGGAAATCCGCGCCAGCCATTGGAGTCTATCGATCTTGACGCTGATAAGGCGAAGCTTTGAGGGCAAATTGCGAAAACTCGCGACATCAGGATACGCAAAGCATTCTTCGATCATCGCCGGCCGACGTTGCAAGTTCGCGAAACGTGAGGGCCGATCGAATGCGTTCCAGTCGCGCTCTACTACAACAGATGCCGCTGCCCGGCCAACTTCAGGCGCTCCAAGCCGGCTGTATCGGAACGTGCTGCGACCATCACCTTGAATCGTTCGCCCATTTCTCCGGGCAGCATCAGCCGCTTGAGTGCGCCTGTCAGCGCCAGCCGATCGATATCGTTTTGCTCCGCCAGCTCGGCGAAAATCCTCGGCAGATCCTGATGCAACAAGAAACCCGATTGCGTGTCGTATGCGGTCAATTCCAGACCCGCGGCATCCAGCGCTTCGGCGAGCGCCGTGAAGTCGACAAAAGCCGAAATATCGTTGAGCCCCGGAAAGAAAAACGGATCATCGTGGGCGCGATGACGATGGTGGCAAATCAGCGTGCCCTGGTTGCGCTCGGGACGGTAGTACTCGGCACGGCCGTATCCGTAATCGATAAGCACCACAACGCCATGGCGCAGCGGCGCGGCGATCGTTCGAATGAAAGCCGGCAATGACAGCAGCACCTCGCTGCAATAGCCGTGTGGCAGCGAGCGTTCGATTGAATGTTCGATACGCCGCACTGCTGCGCGCAACGCTTCCGGCGCTGGTCGCTCGCGCCAGCACAGCGCATCCCCGGCTATACCCACGGCGCGCTCAACGACATCGTCGCTGCCGATGCGAAAACAGTTGACCGGCAGTGCGTCGATGATCTCGTTGCCGAGCACGATGCCATCGAATGCGGCCGGCGGCGCATCGACGAACTGGACATCGAATTGCGCCAGTCGCTCGGCCTGACGCGCACGCAGATCGGCGCTTCGATCGAGGAGCAAATAGCGCACGTTTTTTAGGCCTTGCGCATGCAATGCGCGCAATAGCTCAGCTGCGAGCGCACCGCTGCCGCCACCCAGCTCAAGAATCGTGGGTTCGGCCAAAGCATGCAGCAATGGCGCAAAAGCGTGCGCCAAGACGCGCGCGAACGCAGGTCCAAGTTCGGGCGCCGTCACAAAATCGCCGGCCGCACCGAACTTGCGCGCTCCGGCGCTGTAATAGCCCAGGCCTGGCGCGTACAGCGCCAACTCCATGTAGCGTTCAAAGCCAATGCTGCCAGCCCCAATTTCTGAGCGAATCAGCGCCGACAACGCGGCCGAATGCGCCAGAGCATCGGCATCCACGACGACACTCAAAACGCAACGCCCGCTTTACGAAAAGCTTTTGCCAGCAAGAAGATCGGACCGATCAACAAGAACCGCACGTCATCCAGAAACGATGGTTTCTTGCCTTCGATTTCGTGGCCAATGAACTGAAAAATCCAGGTGATCACAAACAGGGCGATCGCCACCCACAAAAGATACGGCACATAGGCAAACGACAGCAGGCACGCCGCCGAAAACAGCAGCATCGCCAACGCCATCGGCAGCGACAACGTCGCGTAGTAGACGAGCCCCGCAGCAACACCGACGTAAGCCGCGTAAGGGTGCAGCCAGTACAAAAGCGCCAGTACGCACCAGACGATGATCGGCACGCAAACCCAATGGATCAGCACGTTCGTCGGGTGCCGGTGAGATTCTGCGTATTGGCCGATGAGTCGATCGATGGGGCGCATGGCGCTGGCTCCTATTGCTGCTAAAGCTTCAAGACGGGAACGATGGGTCTCGACTCGAAACCAGAGTCGGTTCCCTCCCCCGCCGACAGATGAGGGCTGGTCTGGCTCCGATCGGGCACGCGCGCGGAACGAACAACCACCTCTAAGCCAAAAGGCGCGATCGCCCTACCCGACTCGCGTCCGTCCATTGAACGCGTGCGCGAGCGTGTTGCGGTCAATGTACTCCAACTCGCCGCCCACCGGAACGCCGTGCGCAATACGCGTTACGCCAACATCCGCTGCGCGTGCGATTTCGCTCAAGTAATGCGCCGTCGCCTCGCCCTCCACGGTGGGATTGGTGGCAACGATCAGCTCGCGGACTTCGCCCTCGGCTAAACGCTGCGCCAGATGATCGAGGCCAATCTCGCGTGGTCCGCGGCCATCGAGTGGCGACAATCGACCATGCAGCACGAAGTACAAACCGCGGTATCCGGTGGCCTGTTCCAGCGCATACAGATCGGCGCTGGTCTCGACTACGCACAACTGCTGGGAGTCGCGGCTCGCGCTGGCGCAGAGCACGCACACCGGCGCTTCGGTAAAAGTGCGGCAGCGCGTGCAGCGACCGATCCTCTCGCTGGCATCGACGAGCTTTTCGGCGAGCCGCCGGGCCGCGGCGCGATCGCGGTCGAGCAGATGGAAAGCCATGCGTTGCGCGCTCTTGGCGCCCACGCCCGGCAAACAGCGCAGCGCCTGGATCAGCTCTTCGAGGAGCGGGCTCATCGAATCAGAACGGCAGCTTCATACCCGGCGGCAACGGCATGCCGGCGGTTGCCTTTTGCATGCGCGCCTGCGACACCTCTGCAACCTTGTTGACCGCATCGTTGATCGCTGCGGCGAGCAAATCCTCGACCATCTCTGGATCGTCTTTCAGAAGCTGCGGATCGATGCGCACGCGCTTGGCCTCGTGACGCCCGGTCAACACCACGCTGACCATGCCACCACCGGCGCTGCCGGTGACTTCGGTTTGCTCTAACTCGCGCTGCGCTTGCGCCATGTTGCGCTGCAATTCTTCCTGCATTTTCTGCGCTTGCTGCAAGAGATTGCCCAATCCACCACGCATGTTCGATCCTTTTCGCTAGTTCAATTTCAAACTGCCAGGCACCGGCTTGGCGCCCAACTCATTCATTAACGCACCAGCCACGGGATCGGCCAGCAGCGCCGCTTCCGCCGCGCTGTGCCTGGCTTGTGTCTGACGCGATGCACGTTCGCCAAAGGTTTCCCCGCCGGCTTTGCTGCGCTGGATATCGATGCTGGCGTTTGCGCCGAGCACGCGGCGTATGCCTTCCTCCAATCCGCGCCGCGCCAGATCGGTATTCACCGCATCGAGATGCGGCGCCAACGCGAGTATCCAACGCTCGCCGTTTTGCTCTACGGGCTTTAACAGTGCCGCCAGCTCGCGCGCCGGCCCACGCAAGTCGGCGCGTTCAAGCGCATCGAACCACCGCGTTGCCAACGGCGAATCGTCGCCGCGCGAAACTGGCGCAGTGGGGGTGGGCGGCGCGGCTTTTGCCGGCTCTCGCGCCGGTTCGACCGGCCGCGGCGCTGGCGTTGGTGTCGTGCGTGCCGCTGTACGCGGTGCCTGCGGCGCGCCCTCCGGGCGGAACGCCAGCAAACGCAGCATTGCCATATCGAACCCGGTGCGATGATCCGGCGAGAAATCCAGATCGCGCCGCGCCAGCAACGTCATCTGGTAGTACACCTGCACCGTCTCCGGCGCCAGTGCGGCAGCGAATTCGGCCAGCGTTGCAACGTCCAACAAATCCGATTCGATGCCCTCGCCGAGCACCTGACGTGCGGCCACGTCATGCCACAGCCGCATCATCTCCACGAGCACGCCGCCGTAGCCAACGCCCATCGCCGCGACGCGTTCGAGTTCGCTCCGTAGCGCCAGCCCGTCGCCAGCGACCAGCGCGCGGGCAATGCCCAGCAGCGCATCGCGATCGATGGTGCCGAGCATCGAAGCCACATCATCGCTGCGCACGCTGCCACCGCCGAAGGCTAGCGCCTGATCGAGCAAACTCAACCCATCGCGCAAACTGCCGTCGGCCGCGCGCGCCAGAGCGTCGATGCCGGCCGGCTCGTAGGCAATCCCTTCGGCATCCAGAATGTGGCGCATCTGCCCGGAGATCTCGCCGCGCTCCAGGCGCTTCAAGCTGAACTGCAGACAGCGCGACAGCACCGTCACGGGCACTTTTTGCGGGTCGGTCGTGGCGAGCAAAAACTTGACGTGCGGCGGCGGCTCTTCCAGCGTCTTCAACAGCGCATTGAAGCTTGCGGTCGACAGCATGTGCACTTCGTCGATCAGGTAAACCTTGTAGCGCCCACGCCCCGGCGCATAAATGACCGAATCGAGCAAATCGCGCGTCTCATCCACCTTCGAGCGCGATGCGGCATCGATTTCCATCAAGTCGACGAACCGCCCAGCGTCGATATCGACACACGACGAACACACGCCGCACGGGTCGGTGCTCACACCCCGCTCGCAGTTCAGCGCCTTGGCCAGAATGCGCGCAATCGTTGTCTTGCCCACGCCGCGTGTGCCGGTGAACAGAAAAGCGTGATGTAGCCTGCCGGTCTCGATACCGTTGACCAGTGCCCGAACCACATGCTTTTGGCCAACCAATTCGGCGAAACGCTTCGGGCGCCATTTGCGGGCGAGCACGAGATAAGTCATGGGGAAGGCTTGACGATCTGGGAGCGCGATTCTATGGCTTTGAGCGGCCGAAGTTTGGACTTCTCGCTCAAGCCTGATTCGTTGATCCGGCCAACAATTGCCGCCGGACCACATCGCCCTGTCCGCTGGGAAGTGTCGCCAACTGCTGCGCCAGACGCACAGGCAGGCGCACATCGACCTCCCAACCGGCACCAACCTCATCGCGTTCGGCCGTCACGACGCCCAGTTGCATCAAGCGGGCGCGCAGGGCGCCGTGCTCGAATCCCAGATGCACGGTTTTCTCGATCCACTCATCGGCGAACACGTGTTCGATGCCGCGCCGGAGCTCAGCGATACCGTCGCCAGTTTTCGCCGACACATACGCACGCGCCACGATGCGGCCTTCCATGATCTCGAGTTTGGGACTGGTGCCCAGCGCATCGATCTTGTTGACCACCTGGATCTGCGGCACTTCGCCAGCGCCGATTTCAGCGAGTACGGCATCGACCTGCGCGATGCGTTCGGGCATTTGCGGATCGGAGCCATCGATGACGTGCAGCAGCACATCGGCTTCACGTGCCTCAGTGAGCGTGCTTTTGAATGCGGCAACCAGATCGTGCGGCAGATCGCGAACGAAGCCCACGGTATCGGCCAGCGTGATAGCGCCAAACGAGAAGCCTTCGAGGCGGCGCACGGTGGGATCGAGGGTGGCGAACAATTGATCGGCTGCGTACACCGAGCCGCCGGTGAGCGCGTTGAACAGCGTCGATTTTCCGGCGTTGGTGTAGCCGACCAAAGCGAGCGACGGCAGCGCCGAGCGATCGCGCGCTTTGCGTCCTTGCTCGCGCTGCTTGACCGCCGTTTTCAGACGCTCGCTCAGCACTTTGACGCGCTCGGCGAGCAGGCGTCGATCAGTCTCGAGCTGCGTTTCGCCAGGACCGCGTAAGCCGATGCTGCCGCCGCGCTGGCGCTCCAAGTGCGTCCAGCCGCGCACCAGGCGCGTCGCCATGTGTTTGAGCTGCGCCAGCTCGACTTGCAGCTTGCCTTCATGGCTGCGCGCGCGCTGCGCGAAGATATCGAGGATGACACCAGTCCGATCGACCACACGGCATTGCAATGCGCGCTCCAGATTGCGCTCTTGCACCGGCGAAAGCTGATGGTTGACCAGCACCACATCAGCATCGACGGCAAGTTTTGCGGCCACCGCCTCTTCGAGTTTGCCGGTGCCGATGTAATGCGCCGCATTGGGCGGATCGACGCGCGCAGTCAGCTCGCCGACCACTTCCGCGCCGGCCGAGCGAACCAATTCTCGAAACTCCACGGCCGACGATTCGTCGTCGACGCCGCGCGCTTTCGGGTGGATCAGCAGCGCGCGCTCGCCGCGCTTTTCGCGCTCAAACATTCAAGATCCCGAAGAACTCCAGTTCAGACGGCACTGTCGCCGCCGTCCTCGCTAGGGTCGGTGATGCGCACATTGCGCGCCGGTACGATGGTCGAAATCGCGTGCTTGTAGACCATTTGACTCACCGTATTGCGCAACAGCACCACGAACTGATCGAAGGATTCGATCTGTCCCTGCAGCTTGATGCCGTTGACGAGGTAAATCGACACCGGAATGCGCTCACGGCGCAATGCATTCAAAAACGGATCTTGCAACGAATGGCCCCGGGACATCGGTCGTCCTCTTATGTTGTGGAAATCGCGCGGCGAAATGGCTCGGCGGCAAGCTGGCTACGCCAGTTCCGGGCTTACGGTTTCACCAAGCGCATGAGTCTACCAGCGTTCAGGTTTTCATTGCGTATTCGAATTGTGCTTGGCCGATCATCCACATTTGGGTCACCCCCAGCGCTCTCGAGAACCAATCGCAAACCAGCTTTTTGACGTTCGGTCTCAGTTCCTGAAAGCATACCGTTGGTCACGATCAACGTCGGCGAGCTGCTGCATCGGAAACGGGCTTCGAGTCCTGTACGCCACAAAGTCCAACGGCCCTTTCCACCTGGGTGCAAGTTTTCAATAGCCCCTTCCCGAGCCACCCGAGCGGTCGCGTGCGACTAAGTCGTCCGCCAGTACTTTTGGCAGCTTGGTAACGACCGGGTTTCTCGGCGATGGAAACGGCATCGCGCAGATGTCGATCTCGCCTTTTCCGGGGTGCTTCGATGCTGCTCTGGTTCCGCCAGGATGTCGCTCCGAAGGCCGCTACCCACAACTGAGTTGGGCGCTTGGTACTAGCCAGTTCAGTTGCCCCCTGACGCCAGGCCGGTTCTACTACTTGAACATAGGCTTCGGCACTTCCGCTCAGCCGCCGGGTCCGTATTGCGTGGGTTCGTGCGGTTTCGATCTGAATTCCGTGATCCAATAGCCAGCGAACCAATCGCTCGTGGCCACCCTCGAATCCGATTCCGGACATCTGCCGAGTTCACAACGCGTCCGTTAGATGGTTGTCTAGCAGGCTGTTCTAGAGGCTGTAAACAGCGTGCAAGCGCGATCCATGGATGGTTCGCAAATTGATCAAGCACAGCGCTTGATCAATGGAAACACACTAGTTGCGCTCCTTCGGTTTCAAGTCGCGCAGCGCCTGGACGACTTGACGGGTCCAGAAGTCTTTGTCGCCGGCGCTGGTTTCTTCGAGAAGGTCGAGGCTGAAACGGCTCTGCTCTTCGACCACCCGCCCAGCAGCGGTTCGATAGCGCGAGCCGATGGCAAACTGCGTAGGCTGATCGACGCTACGTTCGAACACGTGCGACAACACGCGCCGATCCTGCAGCGCATAGGTCAACGTAAATCCGGGCGGAATCGTGAAGCCGCCCTTGGCGAATAGCGGCAGCTCGTTCAACAGCTTCAATTGATCGTCGCGCCCCCACAGCCATACCGGACGATCGACCGACAGCTGTACGTCTTCGGCGGGCGTCCGGCCCGCATTGGTAATCTCAAGTGCCCAGCTGGTGCTACCGGTGGGCACCAGCGAGATGCGTAGATAAGCACGCGCCTGGCGTTCGGCTTCGTCGCGCAGCGCTTCTGTTTGTGCGTGCAACGCGCGCTCGCTTTTCTCCTGCGCTTCCGCCTGTCGCCGCATTTCCTCGCGCGTTTGCGCAAGCTCAACGCGCTGCAAGCGCAACTCTTGCCGTTGGATCCAGATTGTCGACAGCAATCCCAGGAACGCCAGCCCGGCAAATAGCGCCTCAAGCGCGCTGTAAGCCGCTTCGACGGCATCGGATGGCACCCCTTGGACGAAGCGCGGAAAGATAAACACCCAACTCATCGTCAAGACCGCCAGCAACAGGGCCACCAATATGATGTAGGGCGCGGGTCCAGGGTTCTTCATGATTTTTTCCAGTCATCCGGTTCCGGAAGTGTGCTTGCAAGCCTTGCGCCAGACATAGAACTTCAGCAAGATCAACAACATAAGGGCTACACTGCGTTGAAGTGTCCGTTCTCGGACGTTTCTTGCGGACGCCGAACACTTGGCCATCGTTACGCTCTGGCGACTCGACAAGCCTATAGTTGCCCGGTGAGGTGGCGCGCAAGCGCGAGAGGCCCAGATCAAGGATGACTTTGCCGTGGACGACCTACAAAGCTTGCACTGCTGGGCCGAAGGTTTTCAACGCGAGATCGAGCAAAGCGCGGGCCGCGCTCGCCCACGCGCCGCAGATTGCAGAACCTGCCACAGCGCGGTCCTTTGCATTCCGGGGCACGCCAATCCCGAAGCGTTGACTGCGTTCGAATGTCTGGTCGAGCAAATCGGGCCGTTGCCTGCAGGCTCGCGCTACATTTCGATGGGCGATCCCTTCGATGCGGTTTACGCGATCAAGAGTGGGCAGGTGAAAACCTCGCGCGTCGATACCGACGGAAACGAGGAGGTGCTTGGCCTGCACCTTCCCGGTGAACTCGTGGGCCTGGACGCACTGGCCGGATCACGCTATCGCTGCGACGCCACTTTGCTCGATACCGGCATGATCTGTCGAATCTCTTTTCCGCGGGTTGCCGATCTGGCGCTCGTCTGGCCGACGCTACAAGGACGCTTGTTTCAACTCTTCAGTGCCGCGTTGCAGACGCCGCGTTATTCGGTGGACCACCCGGTGGAGATGCGTCTGGCGGCGTTTTTGCTCGATTTGAGCGCGCGTTGGAAGCAACGCGGATTTTCCGCCACCGAGTTCACGATTGCACTGCCGCGGCAAGATATCGCGCGATTGCTGGCGATGCGCAAGGAGACCATGAGTCGCGTGTTTGCGCGATTTGAGGAACAGGGCTTTGTGCGCACCGATCGCAAGCACGTCACGCTGCTCGATTTCGACGCGTTGCGGCGCCAGGCCGGGCCGCTGGCCCCTTGATCGCGATCAACGCAGACAATCCATCACCCATGGCAGTAGCGTCGGATTTGCGATCAACGGCAACGGCAGGAGCAAAAGCGCCCAACGCGAAGCGGCGATCGGCAATCCCAGGCGGCGCTCGGTCCACCACAGCACCGGACTGGTGCCGGCAGCGAAGCCAAGCATCAGCAACCCACCGTTGCTGGCGCTACCGCTGATCGACGCAGCCACCAGTGTGGTGTGCAGCGCCGCACAGGGCAGCAAGCCCCAAAGCAAACCCAAACCCAGACGAGCCGCGCCGGAGGTTCGTGCGGCGAGAGCGCGCGCATGCGGACCCATGTGCTGCGCCCAAAGCGATGCTGCGCTGCGGGCAAACCCTGATGCGGCTGGGGCGATGAGCAACCGCGGCGCCCGCAACGCGAGCATCGCCATCAACAAAGTTGACGCGAACACCACACGCACAACACTGTCGGCGAGCTCGCTGCGCGGCAAGATCTGCAGCGCTGAGCCGGCGATAACGCCGAGGGTGCTGTAGCTGATCAATCGGCCAACCCAGAGCAGCGGCGAGTGCCTCGCGCTGCATAGGCGCAGGCTGGCCACCAGTCCGCCGCACATCAGCGCGCAATGGCCACTGGCGAGCGCACCCAGGCCCAGCCCCGAAATGAAGACGAGCAGACTTTCGCTCATTCGTCATCCAGCACACTGTGTGCGGCTTTATCGAGCTCGTCGAATTGTTCGTTTTGTACTGCCCACCAGAAGGCGCGCAAGGCAATGGCTGCAAGCAACGCGCTGATGGGAAGCAGAAACAGCAGGCTGTTCATGCGCTCTCCTGAGCATGTTTGCCGATCTGCGCCCATGCATCGGACCGCGACTCGGCGCTGCGATGGGGCGCTTGCGCCATCGCCACCGGTGATCCACTCGGCTCGGACGCTGCGTTGACGATTGCGCGGGTTGCGACAGGCGATTGTACTTGTCGCAGCCGCAGCGCATTCAAGGTCACCAGCAGGGAACTCGCGGCCATGCCGATGGCCGCGGCCCAGGGCGGCATCATTCCGAGCAGCGCCAATGGCAACATCAGCGCGTGGTAACCCAGCGCCCAGGCGTAGTTCTGACGCACAATCCGCCTCAATTTGCGCGAGGTGTCGATCAATATCAGCACCTTGGATACATCGCCACCGAGCAGAACCACGTCGGCAGCGCGATGCGCATCTCCCGCGCCCTGCCCCATCGCCACCGACGCATGGGCAGCGGCCAGCACTGGCGCATCATTTAGGCCATCGCCGAGCATCACGGTTTTGCGCGATTGCGCCTTGAGCCAGGCCAGCTTCTGCGCCGGCTGCAATCCGCCGTGCGCGTTTGCGACGCCCAGGACGGCGGCCAACCGGGCCACGCGCGCCGGCGCATCGCCGCTCAAAAGCGCAACATCGATGCCGCGCGCTTTGCAGCCTTCGACCAGCGCTGCGGCCTCGATCCGCAATGGATCATCGATGGCAAACTCGGCCAACCTCTGTTCGCCGCGAAACAACGCGATACGTTCGCGACTGGCGCGCAGCGCATAACGTTCGCCATCGATGATTGCGCTGGGACCGACGCCTACGAGGAAGCTGTGATCGTTGCGCTGGACCCCGATATCGAACGGTGCGAACGCCTCGGCCAGCGGATGCACAACGTCACGTTCCAGCGCCGCAGCGATCCCCAGCGCTCGCTCGCGAGACATTGTTGGATCGACTACCTCCACGCCCTCGACCGCAGCGCGGGCAGCTGTCAGGGTGCCGGTTTTGTCGCTGCACAGTAAGCGGACGTCCGCAAGCGCGGCTAGCGCTCGGCCGCGTTTGAGCAACAGGCCCACGCTCGCGAGACTGGATTGCGCCGCCGCCAGCGCTGCGGGCAACGCGAGCGCAAACGCGCAGGGGCAGCTGGCGGCGAGCACGGCCAACGCAGTAGGCACCGCGCGCGAATTCCCGGCGAGGGCGAGCACCAGAAAACTGCCCAGCGCCAGTGTCAACATCGCCAACGTGAACACACCCGCGTAACGCTCGCCGGCAGCGAGCCACGGCGGCCGATCGGCGAGCGCCGCTGCGGCAATGCGCGCCAGTTCGGCGCGTGTGCTGTGCGCGGCGATTTGCGTGGCGCGCACGCGCAGCACGCTCACGGCGGTGCTGCCCGCGTACACGCGCCCTCCAGCCGGTCGATGCAACGCGTGCGGCTCGCCGGTGAGCGAGGACTCATCGACTTCGCCCTCGCTGGCGAGCACGCCATCGACCGGTATCGGTGCCCCGGCATCGACGCGCAATTCATCACCGACGCGCACTGCGCTGAGCGTGGTGGCGACCCATTCGCCCGCATGCCAGCGCAATATGCTGTCCGGCAGCGGTGCGCTCAATGCTTCGATGCGCCGCCGGGCGCTGCGCGCGGCGCGAGTTTCGATGGTCCTGGCGGTCAGCAAGAAGGCAATGAACATCAGCGCGGCGTCGTAATAGACGACCGCACCGCCGCGCACGGTTTCGATTGTGCTGACAACGTAGGCCAGCAGTATCGACAGGGCGATCAGGCAGTCCATGCCGATGCGCCGCGCGCGCAGCTCTGAGGCCGCGCCACGCAGAAACGGTTGGCCTGCGTAAGCAATGGAGATCGACGTGATCAGGAACGCCAGCCAACGAAAGGCATCGCGCACCGGCAAGGCCATCTCACCCTCGCCCCAATACAGCGCTTCGGTGAACATCATTCCCTGCATCAGCGCGAACCATGCCACGCCAAGGCGCAGCCATTCGCCACGTTCCGCGCGTCGGTCGACGCTTGCAACGCCTGGGACGACGGTGGCGGGATGCCCGGCCGCAGCGAGGCGCTCCAGCACCGCAGGCAAGGCGGAATCGGCGGCCAGCAGGTGTACCAGCCGCTTCGCGATGTCGATTCGCGGCGCGTCCAACTGCGGACCCACCAACGGCGCCAGGGAGCGCTCGATGGCCGCTGCACAGGCGCCGCAACTGATGGTAGGCACGGCCAGCGCGATTGATCGACGTGCGAGGGGCTCAGGGCTTGACGCTAACGCCAGCGCCGCGGCGCCGGCGTCGGCAGGCCAATTCCGTTCGCGCGTCGCGCCAAGCAACGTAGCTGCCGCCTCGCAACCTGCGCAGCAAAAATCGCTGCTGCAGGGCGAACCGCAATGGCGACAAGCGCAGGCGGATCTCACGGCATCGGCTCCAGTATCGTCACCACTCCGATGCGCGCAGCCTGCAACGCAAAGCGCCGATCGATGGGTTCGAGCAGCGCCTGCCAGGCGCCCGCGGGTTTTTCGCCGCGACCCTCGTACTGTCCATCGGCAACCGCCGTCAATTCAATGTTCCGGTCCGCCATCGCAGCGGTGGAGTGCCAAATGACAAGGCGCAACCGGGCATCGCCTGCACCAGCCAACTGCAAATGTATGCGATCGCCCGTCCAGGACAGCTCACCGCGCAGATGCTGTGCGGCCGCCTCCGCGGTGGCATCCGCAGTGCCGAACTGGACCGGCCCTTTCTTGCGAATCGCAATCGGCAGCGATCGATCGCCGTGCTCGATGGCTAACCAAAGAGTGACCATTCCTCCACCGACAGCGATCAGCAGCGGCAGGACCAATGCAACAATGATGGCTATACGTTTCATGGCGCCATGTTGCGGTATCGCTCCCTGCGTGAAGTTGACGAGAATCAACTGGCGCGCAGGCGATGCGATCGGCCAACCGCAGCTCCTCGGCGTCAATCCCGCCAGAGCGGCGATCCTGCGCGTCGGCTCGACCCGCCCGATCAGAACTGCATAACGACCCGGCCATCGATCGTGCCGGCGCGTAAGCGCTCGAAAACGTTGTTGATGTTCTCCAACCGATCGGTGCTGAAGTGCGAATGCACCAAGCCGCGACCGGCGAACGACAGCGCCTCGATCATGTCGGCGCGTGTGCCGACGATAGAGCCGCGTATGGTCTTCGCGTTCAACACCACATCGAAGATCGGCAGCGCGAAATCGCCGGGCGGCAGACCCACCAGCGACATTGTGCCGCGCTTGTGCAGCATCGCCACGCCCTGCGCGAATGCGCTGCGCGAAACTGCCGTGACCAAGACGCCGTTGGCGCCTCGAATTTCGCCTTGAATGGCCTCGGCAACATCCAGATTGGCCGCGTTATAGACGCGCTCAGCGCCGAGCTCGCGCGCCAGCGCAAGCTTGTCGTCGGCGACATCGACAGCGATGACGCGAAACCCCATCGCCTTCGCGTACTGCACGGCCATGTGACCCAGCCCACCGATGCCGGAAATCGCCACCCAGTCGCCCGGCTTGCAGTCAAGAACTTTCAGACCTTTGTAGACCGTGACGCCCGCACATAGCACCGGTGCGGCCGGTCCAAATGGAAGACTATCGGGAAGATGGGCGATATAGCCCGGATCGGCCAGCACATACTCGGCATAACCACCGTTGGTGCTGTATCCAGTCATCGACTGGCTATCGCACAGCGTTTCCCATCCGCTCATGCAGTGTTCGCAGTGGCCGCAAGCCGAATGCAGCCAAGGCACACCAACGCGATCGCCCTCCTTCACCCGCGTCACGCCCGATCCCACCTGCGCCACGTAGCCGGCGCCCTCGTGACCCGGTATGAACGGCAACGTCGGCTTGACCGGCCAATCGCCATCGGCGGCATGGACGTCGGTGTGGCACACACCAGACGCCATCACTTTGACCAATACCTGGCCGGCCGCCACTGTTGGTATCGGTACCTCTTCAATGGTCAACGGCTTGCCGAACTGGCGTACAACCGCAGCTTTCATCAATTGAGTCATGGCACGTCCCTGACGTTGTTGGCGCCGCGACCGGCGCTGTGGTTCGCCCGACCGCGCGCGACTGGCGCGCTCAGGTCGGCCCAAAGAAGCGCGTCGTCTCCTGCACGCGCACGCTGTCGTCGCTCAAATCGATCACCTCGATGACGACGTCCTTTGCCCCTTTTGCTGCGTCTTCAGGCTGTCGCAAGGTCACAGCCACATTGCGCACCTCCCCAGGCTCGACCGCAATGTTGGCAGGCGCGATCAGCTCCAGCCCTGGCGTCAACACGCGCAACCGAAACATGGCTGCGGTCTCGCGCTTGTGGATCAGCTTGACCTGATAGGCGTTCTCCACCTGCCCGTCGCTGGCGAAGCGATACAAGGCACCACGATCGCGAATCACATCGACGATCAAGGGCTTCTTCAGCATCACGCCCAAAAGCACAGAAGCACCGAGCGTCAACAACACCAGCGCATAGACGATCACGCGTGGGCGCAAAATGTGCGTAGGCTGGCCCTGGATGGCATTTTCGGTGCTGTAGCGCACCAGCCCGCGCGGGTATCCGACTTTATCCATCACCTCGTCGCAGGCGTCGATGCAAGCGGCGCAGCCGATGCACTCGTATTGCAAGCCTTTTCGGATGTCGATGCCGGTGGGACACACCAGCACGCAAGCCTTGCAGTCGATGCAATCGCCCAACTCGGCGGCACTCGGTGAGCTGCCTGTCGCCAATCGCTGTGCGCGATCGGGCACCTGGCGACGGCGCGCGCCGCGCGGCTCGCCGCGCATCTCATCGTAGCTGATGATCAGGCTGTCGCGATCCAGCATCGCGCTCTGAAAGCGCGCATAAGGACACATGTACTTGCACACCTGCTCGCGCAGGTATGCCGCGTTGCCGTAAGTCGCCGCGCCATAGAACAAAGTCCAGAACCAGCGCGTCAGATCCCATTGCATCGGGAAGTCGAGTGCAAGCTGGCGGATCGGGGTGAAGAATCCGACGAAGGTAAATCCAGTCCACAGCGCAACGCCAATCCAAAGCGCCTGCTTACTCGCCTTGATGCGGAATTTGCGCCACGACATCGGCTCTTTGTCGAGCCGCATGCGCGCATTGCGATCGCCTTCGGTGTGATGCTCGATCCACAAGAACACCTCGGTCCATACCGTTTGCGGGCACGCATAACCGCACCACAAGCGCCCCGCCAATGCGGTGAAGAAAAACAAGCTCAGCGCGCAGGCCACCAGAAACGCTGCTAGGAAGATGAAATCCTGGGGCCAGACCACCCAGCCGAACACATAGAACTTACGCGCCGGCAAATCGAACAACACCATCTGCCGGCCGTCCCAGTTAAACCATGGGAACGCGTAGTACATGCCGAGCAGCCAGAACACCGCCGCCTTGCGCAGGCGCTGAAACCGACCATCGACGGCGCGCGGGTAGATCTTCGCCGAGCGCTCATAAAGAAAAACCAGATCGTCACTCATCGCGCTTCTTCAGCAGCATGGCAGTGAACCACGACGAACTGGCACTGCCGACCCAGAACATGAAAAAACCGATTGTGTAGCCCTGCTCGCGTGTCACCTGGACCGGCAGGGCGCTGATCGCGTTCAAGTCCAACGGATCGATCAGCGCAAAGAACACGGCGGTCATCACGCCCGCGGCGAAGAACGATGGCCACAGCACGGCTCCCCAGCGCCGAACGCTGGCCTCGGTTGCCATCACGGCGCTCCAGCCGCCGCAGTTGCGGGCGGTCCCTCATTCGCCTGCGATTGCGCCAATACCCATGCAGCAATCACGCGAACGCGGTCTTCGCCAAGCCACGAGCCGTGCGCGGGCATGTTGCCGTTGCGGCCGTAAGCGATCGTTTCGAACAGCGTTTTGTTGTCGCCGCCGTGCAACCAGATGGCGTCGTTGAGGCGCGGCGCGCCGAGCGCCACATTGCCATCTCCGGTCGGGCCATGGCATGCAACGCACAGCATGTCGAACTTGGGTTTAGCCTGTGCCGCGAGCCGCGCATTGTGGCTGCGGTTGGACATCGACTTGACGTACTCGACCATTGCTGTCACGCCCTCATTGCCGCCGAGGGCATCGCGCCACGCTGGCATGACCCCGAGGCGTCCTTCGGTGATGGTCTTGACCACCGCGGCTTCATCGCCGCCCCAAAGCCAATCGCCATCGGTCAGATTGGGAAAGCCGCGATTGCCGCGCGCATCGGCGCCGTGACAACCTGTGCAATGCGTCGCGTAGAGATTGCGCCCCATCTGCTGCGCGCGCGGGTCGCGCATGACTGCCTCAAAAGGCTGACCGGCGAATGCCGCAAACAACTCGCGGGCGCGCTCATCGTGCGCTTTCATATCGGCGCGCAGTTCACTTTCAGATGACCATCCGAAGCTGCCGGGCATCGAGCCGAAGCCCGGAAACACCGCAAGGTATCCGGCGGAGAACACGATCGTGCCGACGAACAGCCATAGCCACCAACGCGGCAGCGGCTTGTTGTACTCGCGCAAATCCCCGTCCCAAACATGCCCGGTCGTCTGGTCGCCCGATTTGGATTTTTCCACGTGCGCGGTGGCGATCAGCAACCACAGACTGCCGAGCACCGTGATCAGCGTCAGGGCGATGATGAAAATGCTCCACGCGGTGCTCATTGGCCCTCCTCCAGAGGTAGTTTCGATACGCGCTCAACGGTTCGTTTCGGCAACACGATCGCGTAAGCGATGACCAGCAGGAACGCAACAAAGCTGCCGGCAGTGACCAATCCCATAAGCGTCGACAGGCTCATCGCGATGCGCCTCCGGTCGCCGGATCGGTCAGCGCTTCCACCTTCGGTGCGTATTTGCCCAGGGCCTGCAGGTACGCGATCACGGCATCCATTTCGGTCTTGGTCGACAAGGACTTTGCCGCCGCGATGTCTTCATCGCTGTACGGATGACCCAGCGTCCGCAGCCCTTTGAGATTGGCCTCGGTCTGCTCGGCATCGACCAGGTTCTCGGCCAACCACGGATAACCCGGCATGTTCGACTCCGGCACCACATCGCGCGGGTTGACCAAATGCACGCGATGCCACTCGTCGCTATAGCGTCCGCCAACGCGCGCCAGATCCGGTCCAGTGCGCTTGCTGCCCCACTGGAACGGCCGGTCGTAAACGCTTTCGGCGGCCAACGAATGGTGACCGTAGCGGGCCACCTCCGCGCGCAACGTGCGTACCTGTTGCGAGTGGCAGTTGTAGCAACCTTCGCGGATATAGACATCGAATCCAGCCTGCTCCAGCGCCGTTCGCGGCTGCATGTTAGGCAGCGGCTCGACGACCTGCGCCTCGTACATCAGCGGCAGGATCTGCGCCAATCCGCCGAAGCTAATGACGATGGCCACACCGATGCCCATCCGCAGGATGTTCTTCTCGAATTTCTCGTGATTCATGTCAGGCCACCTCGGCCAAAATCGGCATCGGGCGCGTTGCGGTGCCACGCGCCATGGCAAAAGTCTTGTACGTGTTCCATGCCATCAGCAGCATTCCGCACACCACCAGGAATCCGCCGAAGAAGCGGATGTAGTAGTACGGATAGGTAAACTTCAGCGCCTCGATAAAGGCATAGGTGAGCGTGCCGTCGTCGTTAGTCGCGCGCCACATCAGGCCCTGCGCGATGCCCGAAACCCACATCGATACCGCGTACAGAACCACACCGATGGTCATGACCCAGAAGTGCCACTCGATGGCGCGCGTGCTGTACATGTTCTTCAGGCCCAGCAGGCGCGGATACAGCATGTAAAGCGCCCCGATGGAAATCATCGCCACCCAACCGAGCGCGCCGGAGTGGACGTGGCCGATGGTCCAGTCGGTGTAATGCGATAGTGCGTTAACGCTCTTGATCGACATCATCGGCCCCTCGAAGGTGCTCATGCCGTAGAACGACAGGCTGACGATGAGGAACTTCAGGATCGGATCGTCGCGCAGTTTGTGCCATGCGCCGGACAAGGTCATGATGCCGTTGATCATCCCGCCCCAGCTCGGCGCCAGCAGGATCAGCGAAAACACCATGCCTAAGCTCTGCGCCCAATCGGGCAAGGAGGTGTACTGCAGATGGTGTGGGCCGGCCCACATGTAGATTGCGATCAAGGCCCAGAAGTGCACGATCGAAAGGCGGTAGCTGAAGATCGGCAGGCCCGCCTGCTTGGGCACAAAGTAGTACATGATGCCGAGGAAGCCTGCGGTCAGGAAAAAGCCGACCGCGTTGTGGCCGTACCACCACTGGACCATCGCGTCGACAGCGCCGGAATAGATTGGGTAGCTGTGCCAGAGACCCGTCGGCAGCGCCAACGAATTGACGATGTGCAGCACCGCCACGGTAATGATGAAAGCGGCGAAGAACCAGTTCGCCACGTAAATGTGATCGACCTTGCGCTTCACGATGGTGCCGAAAAACACCACGCCGTAAGAAACCCAGACAACCGCAATCAAGATGTCGATGGGCCATGCCAGCTCGGCGTATTCCTTGCCTTGAGTGATGCCCAGCGGCAGCGTGATCGCCGCCAGCAAAATCACCAGTTGCCAGCCCCAGAACGTGTACTCCGCGAGCTTGCCGCCGAACAGCTTGGCGTGGGACGTGCGCTGCACGCAGTAGTAGCTGGTGGCGAACAACGCACATCCACCGAACGCGAAAATCACCGCATTGGTGTGCAGCGGCCGCAGCCGCGAATATGTCAGCCATGGGATATCGAAATTGAGCGCCGGCCACGCTAACTGCGCTGCAATCAACAATCCCACCGACATGCCGACAATGCCCCAGATCAGGGTGGCGACCGCAAACTGCATCACCACTCGATCGTTATAGGCGACCTTTTCCATTGCCTGCGCCTGCGCCATGACACCTCCTATACGGTTAGCGAGATGCTGCAAGGCGAGCTGCTGGCGGCGATTGACGAGGATCAACTGCGCCTCGTGTTGTGCGCGCGGCGCCCGTTCCGAACCATCAAATTTCGCGACGATGGAGCCGGGAAAGTGCCAGCGGCATGCCGAACCGGCATGATTCGGCGATGGACGGTTCAACCTTCGTGCCTCTGCCGCAAATCGACCGCTCCGCATTTGCTGCGGAGTTGACAGCCCTGCGCCGTGAACTCGTCGCTGACATCGGCCCGGAGGACGCGGCGCATCTGCTGCGTATGGAGCGCTGGGGGCGGCTGTGCACTGCGGCCGGCTATGCGTGCGCGTGGGTCGTGCCGAATCCAATAGCCGTGTTACTGATCGGCATGGGCAACGTCGCGCGCTGGACGATGGTGACGCACCATGTGATGCATCGCGGCTACGACAAGGCGCCCGTTCCTGAGCGATTGACCAGCGCGAAATATGCGCAAGGTTGGCGCCGGTGGCTCGACTGGCCCGATTGGATGGACCCCAAAGCCTGGGCATACGAGCACAATCATCTGCACCACTTCCACACCGGGGAGGTCGACGACCCGGACCTGGTGGAGCACAACGCCTGGCTACTACGCTTGCGCGTGATGCCCAGGCCGCTGAAGTGGGTGCTGGTACTGCTGCTGATGCTGACCTGGAAGCTCAGTTACTACGCACCGAATACCCTGTGGGCGCTACAGCAACGTGAACTTCGCGCCGCGCAGCGCGAGGGTGAAACGCCGCTGCCGACGCCAGGCAACATCTGGCGTCTGCTCTACCCCGGAGAGCGGCTGTTATTGCCGATCACACGGCGCGGGATCGCGTTCTGGTGGCGCTGCGTATTGCCCAACGCGGCGATCAAATTCGGGCTCGTCCCGGCGCTGTTTCTGCCGCTCGGCACCTGGGCTTGGGCGGCGGTGCTGATCAACTCCGTTCTTGCTGAGCTCTACGCCAATGTCCATGCTTTCGCAATCATCGTGCCCAATCATGCGGGCGACGACGTGTGGCGCTTCGAAGGCCATCCGCGCGACCGCGGGGAGTTCTATCTGCGCCAGATCGTCGGCTCTGTGAACTATCCCGGCGGCAGCGATGGGCGCGATTTCCTGATGGGCTATTTGAACTATCAGATCGAGCATCACCTCTGGCCCGATTTGCCCATGCTGAAATACCGCCAGGCCGCTCCGCGGGTCAAAGCGATATGCGAGCGCTTTGGTGTTCCTTATGTTGAGGAGAGTGTATTCGAACGCTTCAAGCGGCTTTGGGCGATTCTGATGGGCGATGCGTCGATGCGCCGCGCGCCTCAGGGCGAGGCGGTTCTTGGTTGATGGTTCTTGGTTGATGGTTTTTGCTTGCCGTGCGGACAGAAGGTCCGCAACCAACAGGTTCAGAATCGAAAACCAACCGTTGTCGTCGATCACCCGTCTTCCAGCACAACCGCGACCTGCAACCAAGAACCAAGAACCAAGAACCGACTACGAACCCGCTTTACCCGCAGCCCATCCTCCGTCACTATCCCCACCCCGCATTCGGATCGCCACACCGTGTCCCGCAAACTGTACAAAGTTGTGTTCCTGAACCACGGCAAGGTCTATGAGTTGTACGCCAAGCGCGTCAGTTCCAGCGATTTGTGGGGTTTTACCTGCGTGTCTGATCTCGAATTCGCACCGCGCGATGGCATGCTGGTCGACCCGACCGAAGAGAAACTCCGCGAGGAATTCGCGCGCACCCGCAGTCTGCACCTGCCCATGCAGAGCATCGTTCGCATCGAAGAAGTCGACGAGCGTGGGACCGCGGCGATACGCGACGGCGCCAGCGGCGACAAGATCATTCCCATGCCTTTACCGCATCGATCCACATGAGCCCACGATTTTCTGGCACTTCGACATACGTTGCTTCCGACGAACTGGCGCTCGCGGTGAACGCCGCGATCACGCTGGAACGACCGCTGCTGATCAAGGGCGAACCGGGCACTGGCAAAACCCTGCTCGCCCAAGAGGTGGCGCGCTCCTTTGACGCGCCGCTGATCGAATGGCACATCAAGAGCACCACCAAAGCGCAGCACGGGTTGTACGAATATGACGCCGTGAATCGCCTGCGCGATGCGCAGTTGGGGCAATCCCGCGCCAGCGATATCCGCAACTACATCGTGCCGGGAAAGCTCTGGGAGGCGTTCACCAGCCAGCGTCGCGCTGTGCTGTTGATCGACGAAATCGACAAGGCCGACATCGAATTCCCGAACGACCTGTTGCGCGAACTCGATCGAATGGAGTTTTTTGTCTACGAGACGCAAGAAACGGTTCGCGCCATTTCGCGCCCGATCGTGATCATCACCAGCAACAACGAGAAGGAATTGCCGGACGCGTTCCTGCGACGCTGCTTCTTCCACTATATCCGCTTCCCCGATGAAGCCGGCCTGCGGGCTATCGTCGATGTGCATTTCCCCGCGCTCAAGCAAGATCTGTTGCGCGAAGCGCTCGCCGCATTCTTCCTGGTCCGCGAAGCCCCAGGATTAAAGAAAAAGCCCTCGACCAGTGAGCTTTTGGACTGGCTCAAGCTTCTTCTCGCCGAAGACATTCCGGCCGAAACCCTGCGCGAGAAAAACCAGCGCAAGGTCATACCGCCGCTATACGGCGCCTTGCTCAAAAACGAACAGGATGTGCATCTCTTCGAGAAGATCGCGTTCATGACGCGGCGATGAGCGACATCGTCGTTTCCGTGCGCGTCAAGACCAAGGCGCGAAGCGCCGCGTGGGAGGTGCAGCCCGATGGCAGCGTGCTCGCGTCATTGTTGTCGCCCCCGGTGGACGGCAAGGCCAACGCCGAATTGATCGCGCTCTGTGCCCGCCACTATGGCGTGGCGAAATCGGAGGTTGAGATCAAGAGCGGGGCTGCTTCAAAACTGAAGCGGCTGCGCGTGATCTGGCGTCGTTAACGCCAGGCGCAGGGGCGAGAGGCCTGGGCTGACATCGCGCAGGCGAATTGCCTCCACGCGTTCGCGGGGCGCCGGGCGCCGAATCCAAATCGCACTCATCACACATCCGCCACATCGGCGGCGAATGGTTATGCTGTGAGCACCAAGGCTCGGGGACGCTGGCGATGAAAACGCTTAATCCGTTGGACGCATCGTGGCTCATGGTGGAATCGCGCGAAACACCGATGCACGTGGGTGGATTGATGCGCTTTGTGTTACCCGACGACGCGCCGCCGGATTTCTTCGCCAAGCTCATGCAGGATTTTCGGGCGACGAAGAAATTCGCGCCGCCGTGGAATCAGCGCCTGCGGATGCCGAGCTTGAAGGGCCTGATGCCGGTGTGGGAGATCGATGACGATATCGATCTTGAGCATCACGTGCGCCACTCCGCACTGCCGCGCCCCGGCGGCGAGCGCGAGTTGGGGCAGCTGATAGCACGTTTCCACAGTCAGCCGCTGGACCTGACGCGCCCGCCCTGGGAGTGCGAAGTCATCGAAGGTCTGGCCGATGGCCAGTTCGCGATGTACGTGAAAATGCATCACTCCCTGATCGACGGTATCAGCGGCATCAAGCTTCTGGAGAAAGCGATGTCCTCGGATGCGCGCTCGTCGCGCAAGTTGCCGCCGTTCTGGGCTCTTGGCAGCACCGGCGGCAAAGCCTCCAAGCGGCCGAAAGCGCCACCGCCCACGCCCGCCGAAGTGGTTTCGAACTTGACCGAACTGGTGCGCGATCAGATCGGTTCTCTGCCGGATATCGCACGCGCCTTCGGTTCGATGATTGGCGCCTTCCGCAACAAAGAAGACACGCTGGCGATCCCGTTCGAATCGCCGCTGTCGCTGCTCAACGGTCGCATCAACCAGGAGCGGCGCTTCGCGACGCAGCGTTTCGAGTTGCCGCGCCTGCGCAAGCTCGCCGAAGCGGCGAATGCCACGCTGAACGATGTGGTGCTGGCGCTCTGTGGGGGCGCGCTGCGGCGCTTCATGATCGAACTCGGCGAATTGCCCGAGCACTCGCTCACCGCCGGCATCCCGGTATCGGTGCGGCCCAAGGATGACGAAGGCACCGGAAATGCGATCACCTTCATCATCTCCACGCTGGGCACCGACATCGACGCGCCGCGCGAGCGCATTCAGGCCATCACCGCATCCACACGGCGCGCCAAGCAGCACGTTTCGAACCTGCCGAAAAAAGCCATGATGCAGTACACAATGCTGCTGATGGCGCCAACGATGCTGTCGCTGATGACCGGCATCGGTGGGCGCACAAGGCCAATGTTCAATATCACCATCTCCAACGTACCGGGCCCGGAAAAGCCCCTGTACTTCCGCGGCGCGCGACTGGAGGCGGCATATCCCGTATCGCTGGTGACGCATGGTCAGGCGATCAACATCACCTGCCAAAGCTACGATGGCAAGCTCGCGTTCGGCATTACCGGCTGCCGCAGCACACTGCCGCATCTGCAGCGACTGTCACCATACATGCAACTGGCGCTGGAGGAGCTGGAGCTTGAATACTTCGGCAAACCGGCGCCGAAAAAACGCACGCCGCGCAAGCGCGCGGCGTGAGCTTCATCTTATGCGCCTGCCGTGATCGACACGCGCCAGCCTTAGGTCAATCGTACTCGCGCCCGCGCTGGCCGCGCCAGGCGTCGTCGTGAGCGTTGTAGTACGCATCTCGACGTGAGCGATCGTAAGCGCGTTCGTGGCGGTAGCCGCGGTCGTAACGATCATAGCGATCATAGTGATTGCGGCTGTAGCGATCGCGGCGATCATTCCAGTAGCGGTCGTACCGGACGTGACGATCGCGGCGCCAGTCGCGATGACCATAGTAACGCGGCACGTAACGGTAGCTTTCGTAACGATAAGGCGGCAGACGATCGAAACCGTAGCCATAGCCATAATGGCGCGGATAACTGGATCGATAGACGACACGAGGCTGGCTGTAGCCGTAGCCGTACCAATCGCGATATCCCGGCGCGTACCAGGATGGCGCATACCAGCCGTGGCCGTGACCAAAGCCCCCGACGCTGATCGAGTACCCACCATTCCAACCATAGTCGCTGTAGCCGATAGACCATCGCCCTGCTTGCGCGGGCATGGCCAACGCGGCCATCACCAACGCCACCACACCCACGATCCACTTCGCCATAGCAATGCTCCTTGGGGCGAACCGGCCCGATTTGGCACGTGCGAATAACGTACGCCTACATGATTAAGGGCGGGCTGAATATTGCGGCTGCCGTCTACCCCGTTCAGCGCGCGGTCGCTCAGTGGGCGAGCAACTGGTTGAGCAGCTCTCGCTGCCGCGGCGCTTGCACGCGCATCGACACGCGCGCGGCGCGTACGATGGCGGTCAGTTGCGCCAGCGCGACCTCGAAATCGTCGTTGACGATCAAATAATCGAATTCCGTGGCATGCGCCATCTCGCCGCGCGCGTTGCGCATGCGCCGGGCGATGACTTCTGCCGAGTCCTGGCCACGATGATTCAGTCGCCGCAGCAACTCGTCGCGCGAGGGTGGCAACACAAAGATGCTCACGCAATCGGGATAGCGCTCGCGCACCTGACGCGCGCCCTGCCAGTCGATCTCCAGGACAACGTCGATGTGCGCAGCGAACGCGGCTTCCACCTGATCGCGCCCGGTGCCGTAATGGTGGCCATGAACCAACGCATGTTCGAGCAATCGCTCGCCATCGATCAGCGACTGGAAGTGCTGGGGATCGGTGAATCGATAATGCACTCCATCGACCTCGCCCGGCCGCGGCGGGCGCGTGGTGTAACTCACGGACACGCGCAGACCTGCTGGATCGTTTTCGATCAGTTTGCGCACCAGACTGGTCTTGCCGGCGCCCGACGGCGCCGCGACCACAAACAGATTGCCGACCATGCTCATTCCAAATTTTGCACCTGTTCGCGGATTTGTTCGATCAGTACCTTGATATCGACCGCCAATTGACTGGTGCGTGCGTCCGTAGATTTGCTCCCGAAGGTGTTGGCCTCGCGGTTCAACTCCTGGCTCAGGAAATCCAGCCTGCGTCCCACCGGCTCATTACGTTGCAGCGTCTTGTCGAGCTCGGCCAAGTGGATGCCGAGCCGATCGAGCTCTTCGTCGACGTCCATGCGTTGCAACACCAGAACCAGTTCCTGCTCGAAGCGCTGTGGATCGACCGTCGCGCCGGACTCTTTCAGCCGCGCCATCAGCTTGTCGCGCCAACCGCTGCGTATCTGCGGCAACAGTTCGATGGCAGCTCGGCGCAGACCATCCAGCGCGGCGGCGCGCTCGCGCATCACCTCAGCCAGGCGTGCGCCCTCGCGATCGCGTTGTGCCTCTAACGAGTCGAGCGCCTGGTCGACAAGTTGCAGCACTTCACCGGCAAGCACATCGGCGTCGGTATCGGCGCTGACCACCATACCTGGCCAGGACAGCAGTTGCAGCGGATTGGCAGGCGCCAGGCCTGGTTGCGCGGACTGCAGCTGTGCGATCAGTCGCGCCAACTGCTCCAGCAATACCGGATTGAGCGCCAGCGTTGTGGCTCGCGTACCGTCAGTCCGCAAACGCGCTGAGAAATCGAGCTTTCCTCGCGACACCCTCGCCGCCAGGCGCTCGCGAATCGCGGGCTCGAATGAGCGCAGCTCATCCGGCAGGCGCGTGGAAACCTCCAGGAAGCGATGGTTGACCGTGCGCATTTCGACGCGCAACGCTCCGACGACGGTAACGCCTTCGGCGCTGCCAAACGCAGTCATGCTTCGCGGCATGGCGTACATCCAGGTGTTGGGGGGAGGATGTTAGCGCGGTTTGCGCAAGACCGGATCGAAACCGGGCTGAGTCATAGCGAAGGCTGGCCGATGGTCGATGGCAATCGGCGCCGCCGACGCAGTCCGATCAGTAGCGAGATGACGACCATCGCAGCCGACATCGACAACCACAACCCACCCCACAGCATCGTTGTACCGCCAAACTCCTCCGCCAGCATGCGTGCATCGGAATGCAGGTGCGAACGATCGATGGTGTCGCTGAAAATATCCGCCGGGACGTAAAGCAAGCTCATCACGCCGATCAATCGCAGCGTGTAATCGCTGGCGATTTCCGGCAGCAGCCGCGCGATGCCGATCATCAGCGCTGCCGCCAGCAATCCATAGGCGATGCCAAACATGTTGCGGACGAAAAACACGGTAATCAGCGCCACCAAAACGCCCAACGCCAGGAGGATGGCGCGATCGTGTTTCGAGCGCATCCCGGCAACCAACAGTGCCGCACCGATGAGCAGAGAGCCCAAGTAGCCAGCTGTCAAGATCAGGAATCGATTGCCACCTGCGGATATGACATGGCCTCCCTGATCGATGGTCACCGCCATCTCGACCACACGTCCGCCGGTCACCACCGTCATCAACGCGTGCGCAGCCTCGTGAAAAAACACGATCAGGATTTCGAGCGGCGCGGTCCAGACCGTACCGCCAAAAATGGTCAACACTACGCCGATCACAAGCAGGCCAAACAGCGTCAGGATTGGATGAGCTTCGCGTTCGATGTGGGCCATTGGGGGTTCTTGGTTGCTGGTTCTTGGTTCTTGGTTGCTGTGCTCAAGCTCTCAGTGATCGCAGCAATTGCCCGTGTTCTCGCATGTTGTTGGCTTTCCCGCAACTCGCATCCATAACCTGGTGGCCAAACCAAGAACCAGCCTACGCACCGAGCCGCGACCGGACTATGCTCTGCACCCATGTTGCGAATCTTCGCCATCGGCTTTGCGCTCGTGCTCGCAATATTTGCGGGTGCGCTGCACGCGCAGCGTCTGGATCAATATGCCAAGCGCGCGTGGTTCACCGACGATGGGCTACCGCACAACACCGTCCACGACATTCTCCAGGACAATCAGGGTTACCTGTGGATGTCGACCTGGGATGGCATTGCGCGCTTCAACGGCCGCACGTTCTACGCTTACAACAAGCGCAATACGCCCGCACTCAAGGACGATGGCGTGCGCGCGCTCGCGTGGCACAACGGCATCCTGTTTGCGGCAACGGCGCAATCAGGGTTGGTCTCGTTCGACGGACAGCAGTGGCGCCATGCCTCCGCCGACGAGGCGGTGTCGCCACGCATGCTGGTGCTGCACAGTCACTCCAACGGTCGGCTCTGGATCGGCACGCAGGATGCGGGTCTCGCGTACTTCGATGGCGAGCGAGTGCGTGCTTACGAACGCAACGCGGAGCTGAAGTACCCGTGGATCTTGTCGCTCCTGGAAGATCGCGAGGGGTCGATCTGGATCGGCACCGCACGGGGACTGCATCGAATGATCGACGATCAGCTGGCGCCTATCGACGACGTCCCGGAATCCATTGTGTTCTCGCTCGGCCAGGATCGCGCTGGGAAAGTCTGGGTGGGCACCGACAGAGGCCTTTATCGCAGCCAGGGAAAGCGCTTCGAGCGCGTTCCGCTGGGCTCCTTCGACCGGGCTATCGTATCGTCGATCTTCGAGGATCGTCGCGGCCAGATCTGGCTCGGCACGCAGAGCGATGGCGTGCTGCGCATTGGGGCCACCATCGAACAATTGGGCGCCGACCAGGGACTCTCCAATAATCGCGTGCTGCGCATCTTCGAAGACCGCGAAGACGGCATGTGGATTGCGACCAATTCCGGGATCAATCGCCTCAAGGCCTCGCCGTTCCGCGTCTACACCCGTCGCGAAGGATTGAGCGACGACTATGTCCGCACCATTCACCAGGCCTCCGATGGCACCACGTACATCGGCACCAGCGAAGGACTGGGCCGTTATGCGGGTGGCCGTATCGAAGTCGACGCGCGCATTGCCAATGGCACCAGCGTCATGTCTGTGCTCGCCGCGCGCGAGGGCAGCCTGTGGGTTGGCACATACGACCAAGGCTTGATGCAGCTCCGTGGCACCGAACTGACGCGCTGGACGGAAGAATCCGGCTTGCCGTTTGGGCAAGTTCGCGCACTCTTGGAGACGCGCGATGGGACCATCTGGGTGGGCACCGCCGGCGGCGCTTCGCGCGTTGCAGGTGGACGCATCGATTTGACGCTGAACAAGGAATCGGGTCTGCCAGAGTCGTACGTGCTGTCGTTATTCGAAACCTCCGACGGGCGAATACTGATCGGCACGGTCAATGGAATGGCGGTTCTGCAGGACGGCAAGATCGTCTCGTATCGCCAAGCCGATGGCTTTCCTGGCGAGGATGTGTTCGATTTCTACGAGGACGCCATTGGCACCGTGTGGATCGCAACCGATCACGGACTGGTGCGCTTTGCGGACGATGGATTTGTGGCCTTTGGTGAGGATCAGGGGCTCGCCGACGATGTGGTGTTTCGCATCTTCGACGACGGCAGTGGGCATTTCTGGCTGACGTCCAATGCCGGACTGATGCAGGTGGCGCAGAACGAGCTGACCGCAGGCCCAAAGCGTCTGGATGTACGCCTGCTTGGACGCGCCGACGGCATGTCCAGCGCACAATGCAACGGCGGCTCGCAACCTGCCGGCTGGCGGGACCGCGATGGCTTGATCTGGGTGCCCACAGCGCGCGGCGTCACCGTGTTCGACCCCACCGCCATCGATGCTTTGCACTCCAGCGTCGCGCCAACGCCGGTGATCGAAGAGATGCTGGTGGACGAGGCTGCCAAGGACCTCGGGCAACCACTTTCGCTATCGCCCGGTAGCAAACGCATCGCGCTGCGTTTTGCTGGCTTGAGCTTCGATCAGCCTGAGAACTTGCAATATCGCTACCGACTGGTGGGTTTCGATGATGGCTGGATCGAGGCGACCGATCGGCGCGCCGCTTACACGAACCTGCCTCCCGGCGACTATCGGTTCGAAGTCACTGCCGCCAAGCGCGATGGCGTGTTCGCCGAGCCACCGGCCATCATCGAGTTCTCGCTGCCGCCACGCCTGTATGAAACGCGTTGGTTCATCGCGCTGATGGCCGGTTCGCTGCTCGCCCTTGGCGCCGCAATTCCAGGACTTCGCGCCAGGCGCTTGCGCGCGCGTACGCGCAAGCTCTCTGCGCTGATCGACCAACGCACCGAAGAGTTGCGGCGGCAAAACGATGCACTGGCGCGGGCGAACGCTGAAAAGACCGATCTATTGGACACGGTGCGCAAGCAGTCAGAAGCCTTCGCCAAACAAGCGCAGGAAGACCCGCTCACCGGCCTGCCGAATCGCCGTCGCTTCTGGGAACTGCTGCTCAACGCCTACCAGTCAGATTCCCCATTGACGGTCGCGATAGCGGATATGGACCACTTCAAACGCATTAATGACGATTACGGTCACGACATCGGCGATCTGGTGCTGATCGCGATGGCCGATCTCCTGAAGCAATGGGCCGGACCGAATCGCATCGTTGCACGCTACGGCGGCGAAGAGTTCGCACTCGTGTTCCCAGAACTGAACCTGGACGACGCCCGCAGCGCCGCCCACGACTTGATGATTCGAGTGCGCCAACTGCGCATCCCTGGCCTGCCCGACAGTCATCGCCTGACGTTGAGCGTTGGCCTGGCCGAGCGCAAACGCCACACCCCGCGCGAACTGATCCGCGAGGCGGACATGCAGTTGTATCGCGCCAAACATGCGGGGCGCGATCGCGTAGCGGCCGGCGAGGCTTGAGCTAATTGCAGGGAAGCCAGCACCGGTGCTGCTGCGGTTTCACGCTTCCGCAAACTGATCGAACGCCGGGCATGCGAACCGAGGTCCGCGTTCTCAGAAATCGGGCAGTCGCATATCGACGCCAAGCCAGAACGTTCGCCCTGGCGCTGGCTCGAAGTAGCGGCGGGCGACTTCGTTGACAATGGCGGAGTTGCTGTAGTTGCGGTCTAGCAAGTTGTCGATGCGAGCGTTCAAGCGCAGCGATGTGCCGGCTATCTGCAGGGTGCGCTGCAGACTCACGTCGATCGCACCGTATCCAGGCGTGGTGTCTTGGAATCGCTCGCTAACAGGTGTTTCGCTGGCGCCTCGCAGGTCGACGCCGAATACCAGATTGCTCTGGCGCCAGCGCCATTCGATGTCGCCGAACAAGCGGGGAACACCGGGAAGCGCCGCACCCTCGGGAACACGCAAATCGGGCGCGGGGCAAGGGTTTCGCTGGCACGTCAGAAACCCTTCGACGAAGCGGGCGTCGGTGTAAGTGGCCGAAACGCCGAGCGAGGTGCGTGCGCCGCTCCAGCGCCAATCGAAATCCATCCCGCGGCGGCGGGTTCGGCCGGCATTGGCGAAGGTAGTACGTCCACCTTCGTTCGATTGCACAACGATCTCGTCGCGCCCATGCACGGTAAACAGTGCGAGCGAGGCCTCCTGGCTCGCGCTGAGCCAACCCACGCTCCACTCGGCCTGGCGTACATTCGACGGCTGGAGCGCGGTGTTAAAGCCGCCATCGCCATCCGCGCGATATGCAAGCTCTGCGAGCGTCGGCACATCGATCGCTTTGCCGACAGCGAACGCGCTTTGCCAGCGCCGCCCGCGCCAGGCAACGCCGGTCACCGGCAACCATGCGCTCGCTTCGTAACTGCCGCTGTCGTCTGGATTGCCGAGGCGAATGTAATTGTCGCGGCTTTGGTAGTCGATCTCGGTGCGGCGCACGCCGGCACTCCAGTCGAGACCAAAGAGCGAACGATCGAAACGCAGCATTACATCGCGGGTGTCGGCACGATTGCGCTCGTCGCGACGCAAAGCGCCGCGCTGGCCAAGGGTGGTGCCAACAAAATTCTCGAAGCCCAACCGCTGTTCGTCGAGTTGCTCGGTTGCCACTCGCGCACTCAACTGGCCGCCAGCGATGTCGTGCGTGCCCCGCCAGTAAAGGCCGCGACTGCGACGGATGAGGTCAATAACGCCGCCGCCGTTGGTCGGCGCCTGCTGCGCATTCGGCGCCACCGACAGCACCTGATCGACACCACGGTCGCTGGCAAACACGCCGGCATCCCAGGCGAAGGCGCCGCTCGCGGCGAAACGAGCGCTCAGCTGATCCTGGAACACCGACTTGCGTGTGTTGAAGGCGACGGCCGCCGGGCTCGCACCACGTGGGTTACGCTCGAATTCGGCGCGCGTCAAACCCTGCGGATCCCGCGAGTTCGGTTGCTCCTGGCGATCGGCGGACAGGTGGAATTCGCCAAAGGAAAACTCATGGCGAAACCCGGCGCGATACAAGCGCCGTTCGGCCGCCGACTGCACACGCGCACCGCTGGTTTCGACCTGCTGCGCGCGCACGTGGAAGCCATTGCCTGCCAGCGCCAGTGCGCGCTGCGAGCGACCGCCGCTGCCCTGGAACCAGCGCAGGCCAGAGGTCTGCTGACGCCGCTCGCGGATGTCGAAGTAAGCGCCACCGTTGCCATACAGCGCGGCGAATGGTCCTGTGATCGCATCGATGCGTTCGGCGCCGAGCACGTCCAGATGACCGATTTGCGTTTGGCCATCGCTCGCCGTAGAAGGCACTCCGTCGGTCTCGATGCGCACGCCGCGGATGCCGAAGCTGGCGCGCGCGCCGAAACCGCGCACGCTCAATTGTGTGTCTTGCGCGTAATTGTCGCGCGCGCGGGCCACCACGCCTGGCACGCGCGCGAACACCTCGGCCACGTCCATCAACGGCGCAGCGGTGTTCGCCTCCACTTCGATACTGATGGTCCCGTCGGGAAGCGAGCGACGCTGCGGCGTCGCCACGGCTTCAACGGTTGGCAGCTCCTCGCAATCCGGTTCGCACGGCTCGGTTGCGACCAGAGCCGCTGCCAGCGCGATCCACATGCTCACTCAGGCCACTTCCACCATATCGAAGTCCGCCTTGCCCACGCCACAATCGGGGCAGGTCCACCAATCGGGCACGTCGGCCCAACGGGTACCGGCCACAATTCCTTCGGCCGGCCAGCCGGCGGCTTCGTCGTAGATAAAGCCACACACCACGCAGACGTAAGTTTTGTAGGCGCCGCGGCCATCGCTGGGTTCGCTCATTGGGCTTCCTTGTCCATTGTTGAATGATTGCATCGCTTTTGGGCCAGCGGCTCCGCTTCGCCGCTTGGTTCCAAGGGCGCGGCCGGCCGCACGGCCGCCGGCGAGCGCTCGACTGTGCGCAGCACTCGTTCCCGGCGAAAAACTCTCATAGTCTGTCACAACCTTTGAGAACGCTCAGTCGATGAATCCCAGCGCCATCCGCGGACTGTATGTCTTGATCGACACCACCTGGCTGGCGCCCGAGCGCCTCGTGGAGGCGTGCGCGGCTGCAATTGCCGGCGGTGCGCGCCTGATTCAATACCGCGACAAAGCGGCCAGCGCCGAGGCGCGTTTCGAGCGCGGGCATGCCCTTTTCCAATGTTGCCGGCGTAAGGGGGCGTTGTTTATCGTCAACGACGATGTCGATCTGGCCTTTTCGTTGAACGCCCACGGTGTGCACATCGGCGAGCACGATTCGACGATCGCCGCAGCGAGAGAGTGCCTGGGACCCTTGGCGATCATCGGGGCATCCTGCTACGACAGCGTGGTGAACGCGCAGCGCGCGGCCGATGCGGGCGCCAGCTATCTCGCTTTCGGCGCATTTTTTCAGAGCGACACCAAACCAAACGCACGCCACGCCGAACCGTTCTTGCTGCGCAAAGCCAAGCCATTTGGATTGCCGCTGGTGGCGATCGGCGGGATCACTCCCGACAATGGCGGCGAACTGATCGCCGCTGGCGCGAATGCGCTTGCGGTCTCGCGCGGTGTTTTGGTGGGCGATATCGAGGCGAATGCGCGGCGTTATGCAGCGCTCTTCACTTGAACTTTGCGGCCACCTTTGAGCACCACGAGCAACACGCCAAGCAACACCAATACGCCGCCGATCAGCAGCTGCGGACCGGGTCGGTCGCCCCATACCAGAACACCCAGCGCGACCGCGAAGACCGGCGTCAACATCAACACCGGGGTCACCTGCGCGACCGCGTGGCGTTGCAGGAGGCCGTACAACAAGCCGTGCCCGATCAGCGATGCGGCCAGCGCCGAATACACAACGCCACCCCAATCGGGCACGCTGGCGTCGACGATGGTCGCAAGCGACCACGGCTCCAGCGCGAACGACCACAGCAGCAACGGCGGAATGCTGATCGCGGCCGCCCACGCCTGCACTTGAAAGGGATGCAGGCCCGGTAAACGGCGGAGCAACACGGTGCCGACCGCCAGCGTCCCGGCAGCAATGAGCGACAACACCAATGCGCGGGGCGCATCGAGCACCAGCGGATCGAATGCCAGAACCGCAACCCCGGCAAAAGCGACAGTGATACCCAGCCAGGTCATCGCTGTTGGCCGCTCGTCCAACAGCCACCACGCAAGTATTGCCGTCATCGGAATGTAGCTTTGCAGACTCAGCGCCACCGAACTGATATCGCCGGCAGCTGCAATCGACCAATGGTTAAATCCGAAATGCAGCGCGCCATTGCACAAAGCGACAAAAACGAAGGTCCGCCACAATGATCGCGGCAGCGGTTTCAGGAAGCGCAGCAATAGCGTCAACACCAACAGCAAACGCAAGGCGGTAAACAGGATTGGCGGAAAGTGCTGCACTGCCGCAGCGGAAGCCAGAAAGTTGCCGGCCCAGGCAAGGCAGATGAGCAGCGCAAAACCAAGATCGCGGGCTGGAAGCATGGGTTGGCAGCAAGTGGGGCGACGCGCGAGCATCGGTGCTGCAAGCTTGAATGTGCAATCGCATCGATCGCCGACGTGGACGCGCGACGCACAAGCGCCAAGTCCCCTTTGGTGATCATCGGTCAACACACTTGAGCGCCATCCCACACTTTCGACACATTTCTGTCATCGGCTTTACGGCTATCTTCCGTCGGTTACCCTTCGCCTACGGAGAAGCCGCGCTATGCGCCGCTCAGGAATCGCTTTGTCGCTCATGATTGCTCTTGCTGCCGCCACATCTGCCACTGCAGCCGACGACCCGCATCAATGGCTCGAAGGCGTCGAAGACGACAAGGCCCTTAGCTGGGTGAAGTCGCTCAACGACGACGCGGTCGACGAGCTGTCGCGTTCTGGCGACTTCAAGCGTATCGAGGCCAGCACGCGCGCCATTCTCGATTCGGACGACAAGATCGCGTTCGTCGACAAGATGGGCGATTACTACTACAACTTCTGGCGCGATGCGACGCACGAACGCGGCCTGTGGCGGCGCACAACCTTGGCCGAGTACAAGAAAGACGAGCCGCAGTGGGAGACGATTCTCGATGTCGACGCGCTGGCGAAGGCTGAGGGCGAGAACTGGGTGTTCGCTGGTAGCAACTGCTTGCAACCCAAGTACGAGCGCTGCCTGATCTCGCTGTCGCGTGGCGGCGCAGATGCCGATGTCGTGCGCGAGTTCGACATCCCCAGCAAGTCGTTCGTCAAGGGTGGTTTTGAGTTGCCGGAAGCCAAGAGCCAGATCTCCTGGGTGAGCGAAAACGAGGTCTTGGTCGGCACAGATTTCGGCGCTGGATCGATGACCAGCAGTGGCTACGCGCGGATCGCCAAACGCTGGCAGCGCGGCACGCCGCTGTCAGCGGCCAGCGTCGTCTACGAGGGCAAACCGGACGACGTTTGGGTCTGGGCCTACAGCGATCTGACGCCGGGTTTCGAACGCCAGGCAATCCTGCGCGGCACTACGTTCTACACCAACGAGCTGTATCTGCTGGTCGACGGCAAGCCGGTCAAGATCGACAAGCAAGACAGCGCTGAAGCCACCCCGTATCGCGAGTGGATGCTGATCAACCTGCGCGAGGACTGGACGGTCGGCGGCAAGACGTATCCGTCCGGCGCATTGCTGGCGACCAAACTCGACGCCTTCATGAAGGGCGAGCGCAAATTCGATGTGCTTTTTCAGCCGGGCGAACGCAAGTCTCTGGCCGGTTTTTCGCCGACCCGCAATCATCTGATCTTGAACGAGCTCGACAACGTCAAGAATCGTTTGTACGTGCTGACTTACAAGGACGGCGAGTGGTCGCGCGAAGCGATGAGTGGCCTGCCGGAATTCGGTACCATCAGCGCCAGCGCAGTGGATAGCGACGAGTCCGATGCGTACTTCCTGACGATCACCGATTTCCTGACACCGACCACGCTGTATCTGGGCGAGATTGGCAAGGGCGCGCCGGAGAAGATCAAGTCGACGCCAGCGTTCTTCGATGCCAGCAATTTACAGGTCAGCCAGCATGAAGCCAAAAGCGCCGATGGCACTCTGATCCCATACTTCCAGGTTGGGCCTAAGAACCTCGCGCTCGATGGCAAGAACCCAACGGTGCTTTACGGCTACGGCGGCTTTGAGGTTTCGATGACGCCCAGCTACAGCGCTGCGACGGGCGCCAACTGGCTGACCAAAGGCGGCGTGTACGTGGTCGCCAACATTCGCGGTGGCGGTGAGTTCGGTCCGAAGTGGCACCAATCGGCGCTCAAAGCAAATCGCAACAAAGCTTATGAGGACTTCATCGCCGTTGCCGAGGATCTGATCGCACGCAAGATAACCTCGACGCCGCACCTGGGTATCCAGGGCGGATCGAACGGCGGCTTGCTGATGGGCAATATGCTGACAATGCGCCCGGATCTATTCGGCGCAATTGTGTGTCAGGTGCCGCTGCTGGATATGCAGCGTTATCACACGCTGCTCGCGGGCGCTTCATGGATGGCCGAATACGGCGATCCGGATAAGCCGGAGGAATGGGCGTTCCTGCAGAAGTACTCGCCCTACCACAACGTCAAAGCCGACACGAAATACCCGCGTACGCTGTTCACGACCAGCACCCGCGACGACCGCGTTCATCCCGGTCACGCCCGCAAAATGGTCGCGAAGATGAAGGAGCAAGGCCACGATGTGCTTTATTACGAAAACATGGAAGGCGGTCACGGCGGCGCGGCAAACAATGCGCAGCGCGCGTTCATGACGGCACTTGCTTGGACGTTCTTCGCCCGCGAACTCCGATAGTTTCGCGCCGAAGTTTCCCGCGAAAACCGCGGCCCGGTTAGCAGCATGCCGGGCTCGCGGAGCAAAACGTGGTTTCGCTGCGCGACCAGCTATTCGTGCCAGCGTTTCGTCCGGAAACTTTGATCTGGCTTACCCGCCAGACCCGCGGAGCGAAAACGTTCTTTTCGCCGCGGGTCCAGGCACATCTTCTTGGATGCACCTGTTGGGCATCGTCAGATGCCTGTTTGCACCTGCCACTTGCACGCCATGCGTTTGATCGACTCATCGCTGCTGTGGACGAGCTCACCGATCGGTCGCCACGCCAGTGCGTGCGATTCGTCGGAGACATCAAACTTCAAGCTCGGCGCGAGCACGACAAAACGTACATCCCAGTGCGTGTGCTCGGGCTCGTTGGTACGTGCTGGAATCGTGTGCGCATCCAAGTCGAAGATCTCGGGCAACACCATCAGTCCTTCGATGCCAGATTCCTCAGTGGCCTCATTGAATGCGACACGGACGAGATTGCTGTCGCCATCGGCGTGACCGCCGAGTTGTAGCCAACGGCCGAGCTTGCGATGGTGCGTCAACAGCACCGACGCGCGATCGGGCGAGACCAGCCAGCACGACGCGGTGAAATGGCCATCGAGACGCGTGCGGTGAAACACATCGATTCCGCTCAACAGGAATCGGGTAAAACGCTCGACGACGTCGATCTCTGCCGGATTTCGATCAAGATAGCTTTGCAGAGCTCTGAGGGTATCCATCGATAGGTGGGCCTTTCGTCCGAAGGCCGTTCTCGTCGGCCTGTTGTGGAACCGACCAATCGCACCCTCAAAAAACTTCCGCGAGCACCGAGCCTCGACGCGCAGCGAAAACCACGTTTTCGCTGCACGGGCGTACCGTGCTTCTAGCCGCCGGGTCAACGTTTCCGCAGGAAACCTTGACCCGAACAATCTCAGCCGCCTTTCGCCAAGCGCGAATTTTTGCGTCCGTAGAAGGCGTAGATCACGACGCCAATGGCGAAGTAGCTGACCAGGATCGCCATCGGCGCCCAGTTGCCGGCCATGAACTTGGTCAGCTTGTCGAGGAAGATGAGACCAATGATGCACAGACACAAACCCACACCGACGATCGGCAGCACCGGGTAAAACGGCACACGGAACGGGCGGTGAATATCGGGTGCGGTCTTGCGCAGATAGATGACCGACAGGCACACGATGCCGAAGGCTGCTGCGGTACCGAGCGACACCAGCGAGCCCAGCAGATTCAGCGGCAGAGTAGCGGCCGCAATTGCGATCAGGATGCCCAGCAAGGTGGTGCCGGACGCTGGCGTGCGGAACTTTGAGTGAATGCGACCGAAGACTTCTGGGACGAGGCCGTCCTTGCTCATTTGGTAGAACACGCGCGTTTGCGCGTAACACAGCACCAGCATCACGCTCGACAGACCCATGATCGCGCCAATCTTGATCAGGAACGAGAAGGCGTTGAGCGTGCCACCTTCGACGAACGGCCACGGGATCTGCGCCCAGGTGGGGTTCATCGCGTTGATCGCCACCGCAATCGGTGCCGGCACGCCGAGCTCGGTGTAAGACACAACGCCCGTCAGCACGAGCGCCACGAGCATGTAGATCACGGTGCAAATCACCAGGGAACCCAGAATACCGAGCGGCAAATCCTTCTGCGGATTCTTGGCCTCGCCCGCCGCGGTCGATACACCCTCGAAGCCGACGTAGGCGAAGAAGATGATCGTCGAGGCGTATGCCACGCCCATCCAGCCGAAGTGGTTCCAGGCCTTGCCGTCGTTTTCCGGCACAAACGGCGTCCAGTTGTCAGGATTGACGTACACCAGACCGATGCCGATGAAGGCCAGCAACACACCAACCTTGATGATCACCGCGATGTTGGTGAACTTCGCCGATTCGCTGACGCCGATGACCAGCAGTGAAGTCACCAGCAAGATGCCGAAGGCTCCAACCAGATTAAGCTGCGGCTCGATGGCCGATTGCAGTTGCAGCGTGCCGTCTGCGAGCGCGACTTCTTTGACGACCACCGAAGCGCTGGTCAACACCGAAGGAATGACAAGACCGAAGTCCTTCAGGATTTCGACAATGTACCCGGTCCAGCCGGCCGCCACGGTGGATGCCGCGATACCGTATTCGAGCAACAGCAACCAGCCCATCGCCCATGCGAACACCTCGCCCATGGTCCCATAAGCGTAGGTATATGCCGAGCCGGAGACCGGCATCGTCGAGGCAAGTTCGGCGTAGCACAAACCGGCGACCGCGCATACCAGGCCCGCTAACACAAACGAGATCATGACTGCGGGCCCGGCGTAATTCGCCGCCGCATCGCCGGTCATGACAAAGATACCGGCACCGATGATTGCGCCGATGCCCAAGCTCACCAGGTTCCACGCCGTCAACGTGCGCTTGAGCTCGCTTTTTTGCGAGTCCGCAATGATCGACTGGATCGATTTCCTTGAAAACATCTGGCTGGCCATTGCCCGTGCGCCCCGCATTGCAAAGAAGCCGCGAGGCTATAGCAAGGTGCGGCAGATGGGTAGGGGTTGAGGGCGGTTCTTGGTGGTTGGTTGTTGGCTGTTGGTTGCCTGTCGACGACCGAGAAGCAGAAAAAAACGCTATGCTCTGTGCGGTGCGGGTCCGTAGCTCAGTTGGATAGAGCACCTGGCTTCGAACCAGGTGGTCGGGGGTTCGAGTCCCTCCGGGCCCGCCAGAAAGACAACGCCGCCGTCAGGCGGCTTTATTTTTTGGCGGAGTATTTTGTCGCGTTGTTGCCTAACCCCACTCCCAACCATCCGCCTCGGCTTTCACTGTTCGAAGCAACCTCCCTCGTCCCCGCCAATCTCTTTCTGCGCCTTTACGCGCATCATCCCAGTGCGCGTTCGATAGCACCCACGATCTCAGGTGCATCGGGCTTGACGCTCGGCGCGAACCGGCGAATGACGTTGCCATCGCGACCGATCAGGAATTTCTCGAAATTCCAGCTGATGTCGCCGGGGAATGTCGCTTGCGCGCCGGCCAGCCACTCGTAGAGCGCGTGACGTTTCGCCCCATTGACTTCGATCTTGCCGGACATCGGAAAGGTCACATCGTAGTTGATCGTGCAGAACTGCTGGATTTCCGCCTCCGTTCCCGGCTCTTGCCCAGCGAACTGATTGCACGGCACGCCGAGTACCTGGAAACCGCGATCATTGTACTTGCGATGCAGCGCCTCCAAACCCTTGTACTGCGGCGTCAACCCACAGCGGCTGGCGACATTTACCACCAGCACCACCTCGCCCTCGAAACGATCCAAGGGCAGATCCCAGCGATCGATGCCGGGGAGTTTGAAATCTTTGAGATGCGCCATGGGTCCTGCAGTACCAATTGCGGGGCGCGAATCATGCGCTTGTCGAATCACTGTTGCCACCGTCCGTCATGCTTCGTCACCACGCTGAAACCATGTGCGCCGTATGCTCGGCGACCTTTCGATTTCAGGTTCACGGCCACCATGCGCCTTTCCCTTCTCGCTTGCTCGCTCGCGCTGATCGCAGCATTGCCTGCTTCGGCGCAGGTCTCCATCCCCGCTGCCAATACGCCTGTCGCCCAAGACTTCGATACGCTGGCGACCAGCGGCACCAGTTCGTTGGTGCCGACGGGATGGGCTTTTGTAGAAACCGGTACGAACGCCAACACCACCTATTCTGCCGGCAACGGCGGCGGCACCGGCGGCGATACCTACAGCTTCGGCACCGGCACCCAAACCGAGCGCGCATTCGGCACGCTGCAAAGCGGCAATCTCATCAGCACGCTTGGTGCCAACTTCGTCAACAACACCGGCGTCACGATCACCTCATTGCAAATCACTTACGTTGGCGAGCAATGGCGCCTGGGCACGGCCGGACGCGAAGACCGGCTCGATTTCGGCTTCAGCACGACGGCAACCAGCCCCACCGTTGGCACCTACACCGAGATCGATGCACTCGATTTTGTTGCGCCCGTCACCGCGACGCCGACAGGCGCGCTCGACGGTAATCTCGCCGCCAATCGCACAGCCAAGCAGTTCACCATCGGCTCGTTGTCGATACCGAACGGCCAATCGTTCTGGATCCGATGGAGCGACTTCGGCGCATCGGGCGCAGACGACGGCCTGGGTATCGACGATTTCTCCTTGATCGCGAACCCAAGCGGCGGCGGACTGACGCTCAGCGTTGCGGACCTCTCAGTGGCCGAAGGCAACGTGCCGGGCGATGTGACCAATTTCGATTTCGTGGTAACCCTCTCCGGTCCCGCGCCGGCAGGCGGCGTACGCTTCGATGCGACGACCAGCGACGGCAGCGCAACGGTGGCGAACTCCGATTACAACGGGATCGCGCTGCAGGACATTGAGATCGGCGCCGGGCAAACCTCGACGACGGTAACGGTATTGGTCAACCATGACTTGGCCGGCGAGTCGAACGAGACCTTTACGCTCACCTTGAGCGACTTCCAGAACGTCTCTCCAAGCGACGGGACGGCGATCGGCACCGTCGTCAACGACGATCCGCTGGAGATCTTTGAAATCCAAGGTGCGGGCAACGCCTCCCCGGTGGCGAACAGCAATGTCACGACGATCAACAACGTCGTCACGGCCCTTGCACCCAACGGCTTTTTCATGCAGACGCCAGCCGATCGCGACGACGCCAATGTGCTGACCTCGAACGGCATCTTCGTGTTCACCAGCACGGCGCCAACCGTCGCCGTGGGCGATCGCGTCAATGTCAGCGGCACCGTCGTCGAGTTCTTCGATTTCACGCAGATCAGCACCGCAACGGTGACGCCGACGGGTACGGCCCCGTTGCCGCCCGCGGTAACGCTCGATGGCAACTGGCCCTCGCCCCTGCGCGATGCGCCCGCGTGTTCACTCGACCCGAACATCGAGTTCGCCAATTTCGAATGCATCGAAGGCATGCGCGTCAGTTTGCCGCAGGGCATCGTCAACGGCCCGAACCAGCGCTTCGCGACGGATCCGTTCGCCGAACCGCAGATCGTTGCGCGCAGCACGCGGGCGTTCCGCGAGCCCGGCATATTGTTCCCAGGTTTGTCGGGCATCGCAGCCAGCATTCCGGTGTTCGATAACAATCCGGAAATCTTCGAACTGGATCCAGACAAACTCGGATTGCCCAATCGCACGCTCACCGGTGGAACCACTTTCAGCGCCGAAGGCGTGATCGGCTACGACTTCGGCGATTTCGAGTTATGGCCAACGCAGCTGACGGTCACCGACAATCCGATGCCGCGCCCGGTGCCGGCGGCGCAACCAGGCAATCTGACCATCGCCAGCATCAACGTGCTGCGCATGTACGATCCGAACACCGCCAACAACACCGTGACGACGTGCAACAGCTCGGCCACGTATCCTGAGCTGACCGAAGCGGCCGACTACTCGCGACGAATCGCCAAGTTGTCGAGCTACATCCGAACCGTGCTGCGCGCGCCGGACGTCATCGCTTTCCAGGAAGTCGAGAATGTTGGCGTGCTGGAGACGTTAGCCGCAAAACTGCTGGCCGATGATCCGGCACTGATTTACACCGCGCATCTCGCCGAAGGTAACGATGTCGGCGGCATCGATGTCGGCTTCTTGGTTCGCGCTGGCCGAATCAACGCAGGCTTTACGCTGACACAGCTCGGCAAAGCCGACCTGTTCACCTTCGACGATCCGGATTCCTGCCTGCACGACCGCCCGCCGTTTGTGCTCGACGGGGTCTTCAGTCAGGGCAATCGACCGTTCACCGTGATGGTCAATCACACACGCTCATTGAATGGAATCGGCGACTGCCGCACCGGCAGCACCGAGCGCGTTTGCCGCAAACGGCTCGAACAAGCGGTATCGATTGCCGGGTTCGTGCAGGCGGCGCAAACCGCCAATCCAACACGACCGTTGGTCGTCATCGGCGATCACAACGCCTTCCAGTTCAGCGACGGCCATGTCGATACCATCGGCATCATCAAAGGTACGGCGCTTTTGGCCGCAGCTGCGACGCCCGATAGCCAGTTGGCCCCCGTCAGCGATGTTGTTCAGCCCGATCTCGTCAATGTCGTCGATGGCCTGCCGGCCGCCGAACGCTACAGCTTCTTGTTCGACCGCAACGTACAAGCACTCGATCACGCGCTGCTCAACGTGCCGGCAGCGAGTGCGCTTATCGAAGCGGCCTTCGCTCGCGGCAACGTCGATGTGCCCGAGGTGTTCGAACGAACCGCAGCGAATGCCACCACGTATGGCGAAGACCTCTTTCCAAGCGGCTTCGAATCGCCCAACGAGTATCGCCCGACGCGCATTTCCGATCACGATGGGCTGTGGCTGCGATTGTTCCCTTGATCGTTGTTCGAACACAGTGAACCACGCCCGGCATCGCCGGGCGTGTGCTTTCTGGCACTTGTTTGCGGGCGGCTACGTTTACAGTCTTCACATCCAGATGTTAATTTTTCGCTCATTCCCAGAAAGGACCCGCACACATGCGTATTCGCCCAATCGCTCTGGCTCTGATTTCAGCACTGGCCGGCTCTCCGGCCTTCGCGATCACTTCCGATGAAGTGAATGCAGGCATCCAGTTTAACTTCGCCAATCCGGGCGCCCGCGCTTTGGGCATGGGCGGTGCCTTCCTTGGGTTGGCCGACGACGCCACAGCGGCGTACACCAATCCCGCCGGCCTCACCATCCTTGGCGCTTCGGAAATCGCGCTCGAGTACCGTAATACCGACTACACCACGCCGTTCGCCTCCGGCGGCAGTTTCCGGTCTGAGCCTTTCAATTCCGCCAACCTCGGCATTGATGAGGCAGATTCGAGCAGCGGTTCGGTAGCGTACTTCAGCTATACGTATGCAGGAGACGGCTGGGCACTGGCGGCATTCCGCCACCAGCCTCTGTCCTTCGATGTGGCCTACACCCAGCAACCGATCGCCATCCAGAACGCCGCTGGCGCACAGATCAGTTCGCTGCCGCTGAAGACCACCTCTCTCGACACCGATCTCGTCAACTATGGACTGTCTGGCGCCTATCGCTTCAGTGATCAGTTCTCGATGGGCGTGGCCATCGTCTATTCGCAGTTCGATCTCGAATCCCGCACGGCACGCGCGGGCCGTAACTTCCAGCTGCAGCAGGCCGACGACAACGACGTTACCTTCAACGTCGGTGCACTTTGGAAGCTCAATGAGCAATGGTCGCTGGGCGCCGCGTACCGCCGCGGCGGCAGCTTCGAGTACCGCGCCGGCAACTTCAACGCGGCCGGTGAGCCGCTGATCGTGGTCGACACCGCTTTCGATGTTCCGCATGTGTTCGGCGTGGGCCTGAGCTGGCGCCCGAGCGATAACTTTGCGCTCGCGCTCGACGTCAATCGCGTCCAATACGGCAATCTGGCGAATGGTTACGACGACATCTTCGGCGCGGCCACGGTGCTCGATATCGACGATGGCACGGAGATCCGCCTCGGCGGCGAATACGTTTTCACTCAGTTTACCAATCCGTTCTCAGTGCGCGCTGGCCTGTGGCGCGAACCCGAGCACGCGTTGTTTGCCACCGGACCTACCTCCGGTCCGCAAGCGCTCAGCGTCGATATCGATCGCGCGCTGTTCCTGCGCGGCGATGATGAGCTGCATTATTCGCTCGGATTCGGTTGGGCCTTCAGCAGCTTTCAGTTCGACCTTGCCGCCGATTTTTCGGATAACGTCGACACCTACTCGGCGTCGGGCGTGGTGCGTTTCTAGCACGATGTTGAGGAACGCACTTCCTGTGCGTTTCTCAAGTCGCGAGTCCGGCGCATGTCCGGACTCGCTCTCCATGGATCAAGCGCTGTGCTTGATCCATGCGCGAACCCTTGGAATCGGGATGCCAGTTGTTGATCCCTTTAGTTGATCCTACGCAGAATCGTCAGCCCCCTCTCCCGCTTCGGCGGGAGCAACGGAAAAATTGCTCGACGTCCGATATGCCTCTCCCGGAAACCGCTTGTACGTCCACTGATACTGCTCCGGGCACGCTCTGGCGAGATGCTCCACGGCGCGGTTGAGCGCGGTTGTGTCATCGATCCTTCCAGCATCGATGAACCGGATTGCATAGCCTTGGCCGTGCGGCAAACGCTCCGCCCACGCGAATAACACGATCGCATCGGTGCGTTGAGCGAGCTTGGGCAACAGCGTCATCGTCAACGCAGAGTGTCCAAAAAACGGCGCCCACTCGCCCTCGCCTTCGCGCGGCACCTGATCGGGCAAAATTCCCACGCAGCCGCCGGATTTCAGTGTTCTCAAAAGTGACCGCACGCCGCTGGCGTCGGCGGGCACCGGCGTTGCGCCCAAGCGCTGGCGTCCTCTGTTGATCAGTCGTTCCACGAGCAGTGACTTGGGCGCTCTGTAGAGAACCTGGATCGGCGACTGCGCGCTCAGGTAAAGATTCAGGGCCTCCCATGCGCCCAAGTGCGGTGCGGCGACGATAAGTCCACGGGGCGATGCGAGTGCGTTGCGATATAGCGCTTCTCCCTGCACAACGCGAATGGCTCCGAGTACGCTGGATGCACGACGCGACCACAACCACGGCAGCTCCAGGAAACTTGCGCCCGTCTGCTGCAGCACCGCTCGAGCGCATACATCGATGTCGGCAACGGTCCAATCGGGATACGCGAGGCGCAGATTGTCGCGCGCACGGCGCGCCTCCCGTCGCGCACCCGACCATTGCGCTCCGATCGCCGCGCCCAAACCCTGTAGCGTACGCAGCGGTAATCGCCCGAGCAGCCAAAGCACGCCGCGGAGCAGGTGTAAACAAACTTGAATGTGATGGATCTGACTTGCCATTGTCATGTTTGCGCGCGACGCTGGCACGCATGGACGACAGCACACTTAGCGAGGCTTCGCCTCAGACCGACGAGCATGGTTGGCTCCGCTCGCCGACAACCAACGTATCGGCCACAACCCCGCACGCTTCGCGCGCGCCCCCTTGACTCAAGGGGCCTTCAAGAGCCGCTTCGGTGAAAATGTGACTCATTTCGAAAGCTTCCGTTCCGTCAAGGATGTCGGTGAAACCCTCCGCACCGCGTGCCTCCATGAGCTTGAGGATGCGCATGCGCGCCTGACTGCCGACCGTGGCAACCGCGATATCGCGGTTCACGAGTCGCGCAAGAGCATACGGCGTGTCCGGGCGTGGTTGCGTTTGTTGTCGTCCAATCGCCGCGCAGCGCTCAAGGACGCCGATCAATCGCTGCGCGCACTGCGCCGTACGCTCGGCCCGCTGCGAGACGCAGCCTCGCGCATTGCGGCACTCGGAAAGCTGGCGCGCAAGCGCGACACCGCAGAGCTCAAGCCCGTGCTGGCCACCGCCCTCGTGGACCTAAAAGCACGCAAAGCCCAACTCTGGCGCCGACACCCACGTCGTGGTCTCGCATTCACGCGACTTAGAGAAGGATTGGCAGCATTGATCCGATCGATACCGACTTGGCCTTTGCACGATGTCGACGCACGCGAGATCCGACGCGGTCTGAAACGCGCGTATCGACGCGCAGCCCAAGATGGCGAGAAATGCTTCGGAACCAAAGGCGCCGTGCGACGCCATTCCTGGCGTGGCCGGGTGCGCATTTTTCTCCTGCAGGCACAGCTGTTTGCGCCGACTAACATCGATCTTGAACGCCTCAAGGCGTTAGTCCAGCAAATGGGCGATGAGAACGATCTGGCGCAGGTCGAGCGCGCTATCTCTCTCGCCGGTCTCGATCCAGCCGCACGCGCGGCCGTGCGCAAGTACACCCGCACCCACCGCTATGCCCTCGCCAAGCGCAACGACCGCCGCGCCGCACGATTGCTGCGCGCCGAGACGGTTAAAATCTAAGCGCAGGTTGCAGGAAAAAAGCACACGAAATCAGGTGCTTATCACATCTAAAGCAGCGAGGACCGCAACAGCGGTCCTCGCTGCAAACCGTTATCGGCGAGCACCGAAACGAGCGCGACAGCCGCGATCGACCCACAGACCGCGGCGCGGTGTGTAACCCCAGGACACGCCCTCGACGCAGGCGCGCAGCGAGTACTGCTCGATCAAGAACGGCTGGCCGAAGCGCTCGTTCCAGCTGCACAGCGCATAGGCGCCATCGAGACTCGCGCAGTCGACCACATTCTGGTTGTACTGATTGGGGTCATAAAACCCGCCGCTCGGCCGATAACCTTCAGAGAACACACCCGAACAGCCGCGATCAACCCAGATCAGGCCCGGACGCTGACCCCAGGTGCGACCTTCGACACACAAGCTACTGCCGGTCACTTGCCGCACCAAGGTCGCCGGTCCACGGAACGCGACGTTGCACTCCCGATATCCGCGCACGCTCTGGCAGGTCACTTCCGGCACCTGAGCAACCAACGGTGCAGCCTCAACGAAGCGTGCCCGGCAGCCGCCAGAGACCCAGATGACACCCGGCCGATGGCCCCAGTTACGCCCTTCAACACAGCGCGTCGATGAGATCTGGCGATCGATCGTCGGCGGGTTGAAGAAACCACTGGCGCATTCGCGATATCGGCCGTCGCGCGACGCGCACTCAATGACCTGACCGCGCACCGGCGGTTGTGTGGTCCAGCCCGGCGTATTCCAGTTCGGCCGAGTGGCTTCCTGATCGGGGAAAGTGACGCCATCGACTCGGTCGCGTATCGACTGCGACATGTCTTGAGTGATCTGCGCATAAGTCCAGCCACGCGGAATCTGGTCGAGATAGAACTCCAGCTGATCTTCCGGCAACTGCCGACCGCCGGACAGCTCAGCATATTGTTTCTCAAGCACACGAATTTGTTCCGGCTGCGTCAGCTTATTCAGATCCTCGGGCGCGTACGCCTTGGTATTGGGCTGCGCCAGAGCCGCGCCGGCAAAAAATGCCACCAGCAACAACCACCATGTTCGTTTCATACCCGTGTTCCTCGATTGAGCGGAAAGCCGCAGGCGCCATGCTATCCCTACTAAGGCGACAATCGGCTGACTGAATGACGCTGCTCCGCGTCAACTGTGCGCTACCGCGCATTGCCGCGTTCTATAGATCCGATCCAGGCGAGCCTCATTGCGCAAATGCGGCAAGACGACAGATCCTTCATTTCCACGAGGCTGGCTGGGTCGTTTCGTTAGGAAAGATGCGTAAACTTGCCGCCGAGTCCGGGAGGCGATCTCCATGCCTGTACTGTTTGTGCTTTCCTTGGTTCTGCAGTTCGTGTGTCTGGTGCACATGGTCCGATCGGGACGTCCCTATTGGTGGGCGTGGATCATTGTGCTCGGAATGGGCTTGGGCGCTGCGGTTTACATCGTGACGCAAATCCTGCCTGATCTCGGCAACGATCCGAGAGCACGCCGCGCGGCGCGTGGCGCGATCAAGAAGCTCGACCCGACACGCGATCTACGCAAGCTGCGGGACGAGTTATCGCGGGCCGAAACGGTGCAGAACAAGATGAACCTGGGCGCGGAGTTTCTGGCGCTCGGCGAAGCCAAAGAGGCAGAAGAGATATTTGCGCAGTGCCTGACGGGTCTGAACGCGCATGCGCCCGATCTTTTGCTGGCGCTGGCTCAAGCGCAGTTCGCTCAGGGCAAGGCGCGAGAAACCCATGAAACCTTGACGCGCTTGATCCAACTCAATCCCGAATTTCGCTCAAACGACGGTCACCTGCTATTCGCGCGCGCGCTCGAAGCCCTCGGACGTGCCGACGAGGCACTGAACGAGTACGCGGCGCTCGAAGAAAGCTATCCGGGCGAGGAGGCACGCGTGCGCTATGCGCGGCTGTTGATTACCGAGCACCGCATCGACGAGGCTAAATCGGTGCTGGAAAAAGTGCGAACACGGGTGCGGGTGGCGCCCAAGTACTACCAGAAAGCGCAACGCGAGTGGTCCGATGAAGCCGGATCGATTCTGCAGGCCCTGCGTTAGCCATCATCCGGCGTGGATCTCGGCAATCATCCTGGCGCGTTCGGTCAGTAAATTCTCGAAACTCGCTGCCGGAAGCGGTCGACAGAACAAATAGCCTTGCAGTTCCTGGCAGCCGTGCTCGCGCAAGAACTTGAAGTGATCTTCGGTTTCGACGCCCTCGGCGACAACGATCCGATCCATGTTGCGCGCCATATTGATTGTGGCTTTGACAATGGCCTCATCCGCCGGATCGACCCCGATATTGCGCACGAAGGTCTGATCGATCTTGATCCGATCGGCCGGGAAACGCTTGATGTAGTCGAGCGACGATTGGCCCGTTCCGAAATCGTCGATGGCAATGTGGCAGCCGAGCTCTCGCAGCGCGCCGAGCAAGTCCATCAAATTTGGGATGTCCTTGATATTGATGCTTTCGGTGACCTCAAGATCGAGGAACTCGCCTGGTAGGTTCGCATCGCGCAACGCGCTGGCAACAATCTCAACCAAGTTCGGCTGGCGCAGTTGCAGGGCAGACAAATTGACACTGACCCGGAGCGGCACGTTGAATTTATCGATCCAGCGCTTCGCGTCCATACACGCAGCTCGCAAGATCCACTCGCCGATCGGCACGATGAGACCCGTGTCTTCGGCGATCGGGATGAAGAATCCGGGCGAGATCAATCCCAATTCCGGGTGCTCCCAACGGATCAGCGACTCCATTCCGAGGATGTCTTCAGTCTGAGCATCCATCTGCGGCTGATAGTAGACCCGCAGCTCGTTATTGCGCTCGGCGACACGCAGCTTGGACTCCAGATCGAGCCGCTGGCGGTGCGATTCTTCAGGCACAGCCACGTACGCCTGATAAGTGTTTCTGCCTAAGCCCTTGGCGCTGTACATCGCCACATCGGCGTGTTTGAGCAGAGTTTCGGCGTCGGTGCCGTCGTCCGGGTAAAAGCTGATGCCGATGCTGGCGGTGATCTGCAACTCGCGGCCGTCGGCCAGCGTGAGCGGTGTCTCCAGCACGCGCACAATCTTGTCGGCGATACGCATCACATCGTCGCGTTGCACGATATGGCGCAGCACCACGGTGAACTCATCTCCCGCATAACGCGCGATGGTGTCGGAAGCACGCACGCTGGCGCGCAGGCGCTTGGAGACGCCGATCAACACTTGATCGCCTACCGAATGACCCAGGCTGTCGTTGATGGTCTTGAAACGATCGAGATCGACGAACAGCACCGCGAACAACTCGCCGCTGCGGCCGGCTTCGGCCAGCGCGGTCTGCAGCCGATCGTTGAACAGCAGGCGATTGGGCAGGCGTGTCAGCGAGTCGTGCAGTCCCTGATAGCGCGAGTCCGATCGGAAGCGCGCAACCAGAGCCTGCATCGCCAAATGCGAGCCCACCAACCGCAGCACGGCAAGCAATTCCGCCGCGCGCGGTTGGGCCTTGCGGCTGCCGGCGATGAGCGCTCCGAGCGCACGCTGGCCTTCTCCAAACATCGGCACTGCGCAAAGCGACTGCAAGCGCATCTGTTTAAACAACGCGTCTTGCATGCGTGAGCCGACATCCTGTGCAACGCTCACTTCCGCAGCGCCCAGGACGCGTCGGTACACATCGGTTTGCCACACGCTGTACATGCCGCCATCGTTATTGCGCGGGTATGCGGCCAGCACTTGCGGCTCAGTTTCGTTGCCGCCCCGCTCGATGCATACGTAAAACAGGTCCAGTCCGTAGTCGGCGATCAACCGCTTGAGTACCGGTGGCACGGCAGTCGCATCGATGCCTGTGCGAGTCAATTGCGCGAGCAATTCGATAGGCGAAGAAGCATGGCCGCTGGCGGTCAACATCACCAGTCGCTGCGAATCGCCCAAGCCAACTGCGGCCAGCCCAACGAGGCGCGGACCAGCGCCGGTTTCGATGCGCGCCTCGCCCAGCCCCAGAGACTCAGGACGCACCGCCGGCAGCTCGCCGATCAGCAAGCGACTCGATTGGTGCTCGACGGCATCGGCCTCGATGTGCAGCAACTCCAAAGCCTTTCGATTTACCTTGAGCAATTTGTCGCTGGCGCTGTCCACCACCACCGCAGGCGTATCGAAAAGCTCCAGCCAGTGGCCGATATCGGTGGGCGCAGCAGCTGCGGCCGGCGCCATCAATTCGCGCGCCTGGCGCAGCGCCTCGGCGGCGCTTACCGGGCTCTTGATCCAGCATGCAACCGGTGCATCAGGTCCGCCTTGCGAGCCGGGCGGCAATGCGCCCACGGGCAGTACGCCGATTCGTGGCACTTTGCGCCAACGCGGATGCCCGGCAAGCAGTCGGCACAGCCCTTCGGCTTCAGCATAAGGATCGAGGAACTCGATAAAGATCAACGCAAGTTCCGGATCTTGCGATAGCAACCCGTGCGCTTGCGCGACATCGCGCGCGGTGTAAATCGCTTCGAATTCGGCGCCGTCGAAGGAATCGAACAACACGCGCCGGTCATCGCGATTGCTGGCGACAATCAACACCCCAGCTTGGCGTTTCAGCTCGCTCATCCGCGTATCCATCGCCCGTCCCGGAGGCGGAATCGCTCCGATGGGCCGTGTTTATGCACCACCAACGTGGCCATGCGATCGAGCGGCGAATTGATCTCGATCCCCTGCCCCATCACGACCACACGCTTATCGCCGCCGTCTTTGCCGCGCGCAATTTGACGGAGCAGCGCGATGATCTGCGGCGTGAACTCGCGCTTGTCGGATGGGAAAACGTACACGCCAAAGTGGCTCGACTGCAAAACGAACCGCAGTGCGTCAGGCAGGCGTTTGCTGCCCGCGACGGTGATCCCGTGTTCGCGCAGGCTCGCTAATCCGAAGTCCGGGTTCCACGCGTAAACCGAATGCCCGCGCCGCTGCGCCATTTGCCGAAAATTGCTGAGCACATCGTCGCCATGCGGCGTATCGAGAATGACCAGATTGCTTGCCGACTCGAGCACATGCTCGTAGAGACCATCTGGGACGCGCTGTTCGCCGCTGGTGCGAAGGTTCGCCGCATTTTCCAACACTGAAACGCTGACCACGCGGGGAGGCATCCTCCGGAGCAATCTCATCAGTATAAGGGCCGCCGGGCGTCGGCAGGCAGTAAGAAAAACGTGAAAAGAACCGCATGGTGAAGAACGGGAAACGGGGCGACAACGTGTCACCATAGTCGGGCAATCGCAACTGGCGATTTTTGAGGCGTTGGCGAAACGCTCGGCCACCGCTCGGCATGCGTCCCCGAGCACCGACCCTTGTGCCCCGCGTGTATCTTCGCGCTATGGAACCGAATCTCACTACATGGCAACGCCTGTGCGTGCTGGCACTGCGGCTCGCGGGCGTGATCGGCGGCTTGACGATACTGTCGCTGGCGGCCTATCAGACGCTCAATCAAAACCGCACTAACTGGGATTGGTGGCTGATCGGCATTACGTTCCCAGTGGTGACATTCTGGTTGGCGCGCGTGCTGCAGCGAGCGCACGATGACTGAGCGGCGCAGCGTCAAACCATTGGCAGCTTTGCTGCCCTTCTTACGTCCCTACAGCGGCCTCGTCGTAGCGGCGATCTGTTTTCTGCTGCTGGCGGCCACTGCGTCCTTGTCGTTGCCAAGCGCCGTCGGTCAGATGATCGACCATGGTTTCTCGGCCGCCAACGCAGCTTTCGTGGATCGCTACTTCGTCGCGCTGCTTTTGGTTGCCGTGGTGCTGGCCATCGGCACCGCAGCGCGCTTCTATTTTGTGACGCGCATCGGCGAGCTGGTCATGGCCGATCTGCGCCGCGCGGTGTACGACCATTTGCTGCGTCAAGATCTGAAATTCTTCGAAACCACCCGAAGTGGCGAGTTGATCTCGCGCTTATCGACCGATACCGAGCTGATTCAGACGGTGGTCGGGTCGAGCGCCTCGGTGGCGCTGCGTAGCTTGGTGATGCTGGTTGGCGCGATGATCATGCTGGTGATCACCAGCCCGAAACTGTCGATGCTGATCGTGATCGGCATCCCGGCGGTGATCGCACCGATATTGCTGTTTGGGCGGCGCGTGCAAAAGCTGTCGCGCGAGAGCCAGGACCGCATCGCCGACAGCTCCGCGATCGCCGGCGAGACCTTCATTGCGATGCATACGGTGCAAGCGAATGTCGCTGAAGCGCGCGAATCGCAACGCTTCGGCGATTCCGTGCGGCGCACGTTGGCGACGGCCAAGCGGCGCATTCGCATGCGCGCAATGCTCACTGCCGTGGCAATCCTGCTGGTCTTCGGGGCGGTGGTGTTGGTGCTTTGGATTGGCGCCAAAGCAGTGCTCGCAGGCACGCTTTCGGGCGGCGAGTTGGGGCAATTCGTTCTCTATGCCGTCATCGCAGCCGGCTCAGTTGGCGCAGTCAGCGAAGTTTGGGGCGAAGTGCAGCGCGCATCCGGTGCCATGGGTCGTCTCGCCGAGTTGCTGGAGATGCGTGCATCGATCGCCGATCCATCTGCACCCGCCGTGGCGCCCTCGCTGCGCGAGGGCATCGTTTTTTCCGGCGTGCGATTTCACTATCCATCGCGCCCGGACAAAGCCGCACTGGACGGTATCGACCTCAACATCGCGCGCGGCGAGACAGTGGCTCTGGTGGGGCCAAGCGGCGCCGGCAAATCGACGCTGTTCCAACTGCTGCTGCGGTTCTACGATCCGCAGTCGGGGCGCATCGCGATCGACGGCGTAGACCTTCGCGAGCTGCGTGTCGAGGACTTGCGCGGCCTATTCGCCCTGGTGCCGCAGGACCCGGTGATTTTCGGCACCACAGCGCTGGCGAACATCGCCTATGGCCGGCCCAGCGCAACGCGCGAGGAGGTCATCGCGGCCGCGCGCGCCGCCGAGGCGTTGGAATTTTTGGAAGCACTGCCCGAGGGCCTGGATACTTATTTGGGCGAACGCGGCGTGCGATTGTCAGGCGGGCAGCAACAACGCATCGTCATCGCGCGGGCGCTCTTGCGCGATGCGTCGATTCTGCTCCTCGACGAAGCCACCAGCGCACTGGATGCGCAAAGCGAACGTGCTGTACAACAGGCGCTGGAACGTCTGATGCAGGGCCGTACCACGCTTGTGATCGCTCATCGCCTCGCCACTGTGCGAAAGGCCGATCGCATCATCGTCCTCGATGGCGGTCGCATTGTCGCCAGCGGCACACACGACGAGTTACTGGCGCAGGGCGGGCTGTATGCGGAACTGGCGCGATTGCAGTTTGCCTGAAGCTATCGACCAACCATCGCCACCACACGTTCGGCAATCGCCATGCTGGACGTCAATCCGGGCGACTCGATGCCCAGCAGATGCACCAGTCCCGCGATGCCGTGCTCTTCGGGTCCTTGGATCACGAAGTCGGCCGCGTGCTCACCCGGCCCATGCAATTTCGGGCGTACGCCGACAAAATCGGGCTGCAGCGCATCGCCATCGATCTCCGGCCACCACTGCCGGATCGACTCGACGAACTCACCGCGCCGACTGTCGTCGAATCCATAGTCGGGCGCATCGATCCAACGCATATCGGGACCGAAGCGACAACGGCCGCTCAAGTCCATGCCTAAGTGCACGCCGAGACTCGCCGCGCCGGGCAACGGATAGATCAACTGCGAAAACGGCGAGCGGCCATTGAGGTAGTAATAGTGACCTTGCCCGTATCGCAACTCGGGCACGGGAGCGCAAGCGTCCGAGACGGTACGGGCCAGCGCATTGGCGCCAAGACCTGCCGCATTGACGACGATCCTTGCGGTCATCGCATCGCCGTTCGATGTGCGCAACGCCAGATCGATGCCGGCACGCTCAATCTGCGACACATCTGTCCGCTCCAGCAAGCGCGCACCGTATTGTTCGGCCTCGCCCAGCAGCGCAGTAATCAGCTCCGGCACATCGACAATGCCCGACGTCGGCGAATCGAGTGCCGCCACACAACGCAATGCCGGCTCGCGACGCATGGCTTCCGCACCATCGATCCAAGATACCGGTACGCCGTTGATCGCCGCCTGCGCCTCAATGCTGCGTAGCTTGTCGATATCCCGCTCGTGCGTCGCAACGATCAGCTTTCCGAGGCGCCGGTGCGCGACGCCCCGCGCCGCGCAAAACGCATACATGAGATGCAGGCCGCGCACGCACATTTGCGCCTTGAGCGATCCAGTCGGGTAATACATTCCGGCGTGAATCACGCCGGAATTCCGCGAAGATATGCCCTCGCCCGCGCGATCTTCCGCCTCCAGCAACAGCACCTCATGACCAGCCATCGCTAACGCGCGTGCGCAGGCGACGCCGACCACACCGGCGCCGATGATCACGGCGCCGATGTCAGGCATTGCTACTCGAAGCCGTTCGCGAAAACGACGTCGCTGCTATTGGTGCACGCGCTTGGGGCATAAATCCTGAAGTCGTCGATGAACCAGCCGGTGCGGAACACCGAAGCGTCGGCTCCGAACCGCCAGCGCAAGTATAGGTTCCGACCTGCAAAATCGGCGAGGTCGACTGCAACCCGATTGAACGCAGTGCCCGCATCGCCATGCCAGGCGCGACGGCCCGCGAGTGGATTGGCGGTGCCACTATTCAGCGGCGTTGGCACGTATCCGCCGACGATGAAGCGATTCGGATTGGCCGGCACCGGCCCATTGCCGGCAAGGATGTCGACCCACGTCGTTCCATCGAAACTGTACTCGAGCACGCCACCATCGTAATTCGTCTCATTGAAATAGCGATGGAAGAACTCAAGCGTTTGGCCAAATGCATTGGCTGGCATCGCGATCGGTTGGGTCAGCGTAAGTTGTCGATCGGCAGGATCGTCCGGCGCGTTGACGAACCAGGAAGACGGTCCCGATCTGAACGCCGTTGTCGATAAGGCGAAATCGACACCTGCGCCAGTCCCAGTAACAGTGAAGTTGGCGGCGGTGGTGGCGTTATCGTTGAACGACTCCACATCCGGACCGGCTGCCTGACTCGCGCGACGCACCAGATTAAGGTCCTCGTTACCGCTGCGGCACTGGCCCGTGGAGCCCGTCAAATCGTCCTCAGCGCGCACCACGTAGTGATAGCTGGTAGCCGGTTGTGCCGATGCATCGCTGAAATTGGTGGCCGTCAGGCAACTGGCGATGCGATTGCTCGCGCTTGGCGTGAACGCCGGATCGGTACCGCGATAAACGTTGTAAACGATGTTCGTCGCCGCCGGACAATCGGCTGTTCCAGCGCTCCAGGTGAGATTTAACGCGCAAGAGGCTGTCTGCGCGCTGGCAGCGGTGGTCAGGCCGGCGAAGACCGGAGCCAGCCGGCAAGCGCCGCTCGTCGTAGCGCCCGCGCATGTGCTCTGAGCAGATTCGCAGGTTTCGGCATCGCCAAATGAGGCAATTCGGTACGAATAAGCGACTCCGCCAGAGGCAGTGGTATCGCTAAAGCTGGTGCCGACCACTTCGCCGATCTGCTGGTACCCAGAGCCCGGACATGCGCCACGTGATCGGAACACACGATAGCGGTCCGCACCAGCGCCCGCTGTCCAGGTCAGGTCGATGCGGTTGTCGCCGTTGGCTGTGGCGACCAAGTTGGTCGGGACGCTCGGCGGCGTGCATTGGCCGCGACCCGCCAGCGATGTCACTCCAGAACTGGTGGGATCCAGGTGATCTCGCATGCGCTGCGCCGCAGTAGCACCCGGAGGACCATTCCACGCGTGGAACAACGCGCCGTAAAAATCCCATTTATCGGTGGCCGTGCACGATGACGGCCCACCCGACAGCACACCCACAAGCTGCTGTTGAGCGTTATACAACGGAGAGCCTGAGGAGCCGCCTTCGGTAATGCTGATGACGCCGTTAACGCTGCCAGGAATCGTCGGAAACTGGGGCGTGAACGTCCAGTCTGCGCGCCAGTGAACGCCAACACCCGCTGAGATGTTGCCCACCTGGTAGTTCTGTTGCACAAAACTGATGCGCTTTTCGTCTACGCCCGGATGGTGGATGCCCGCGCACAAACCATCGCTCGATGCTGCTCCGCCATTGCGCGCACACACCGCTGGCGTTGTGCTGCGATCCCAACCACCCCAATACAAATTGGCGCGGCTGTCTGCGGTACCGTTCAGCTGCAGCAAGGTGAAGTCGCTACGCTCCGATCCCGGCCCGCTTCCGCCGGAAAAGGGACTCTGCGTGGCGGCCAGGAATTGCGAACCGGTCTGGATGTTCCAGGGATCGGTCGGCTTTGGCCCAGGTGCGGCGCCGCTTTGACTGCTACCGGGTGTGCGGCAGGTGGGGAACTCGTAGTTCCAATAAATCACGACCGATTGATCGTTGGTCTCCGTAATGCCGCAATGCGTCGCCGTGGCGAACAACAAGCGACGATCCTGACTGGTGTTGTTCAGCAGCGAACCAGAGCAGGTATCGGTACCGTTGACCGTGATTGCACCGACCGAACGCCGCACCGTGTTCCAAGGATTGCCTTCCGGCAAGCACACCGGATCGGTATTGCAGCTGCCCGATTTGCAGGCTTTCGAACGCGTTCCAAAACCGCGATAACCGTGGCCGATCTGCGTCAGCGAAAGCTTGACTTCCTGGCGCTCATCGGCAGCTACAGTCAGCGCCACGATCGTATCGCCACCGAGGATCACCGGCGAGTAAAAGGCATTTTCGCGGTTGTTGCGTTCAGCGCCAAACGGACCACCTTTGTCGCTGCCGTCTATCGAAAGGAAGGACAACTGCGCCGAGGGTGGCAGCTGAAATTGATCGAAGCCGAAATTCAGATTCGCTGCATCGGGCGCTGAGACCCGCAGACGCCACATCCATCGGCCGTCTGCGAGCAGCTTCCATTCGCCATGCGAAGCCGGCGAGATCGATACTTTTCTGGGCACAGCAAAACGATAAGGCGCCGAAACAATTTCGCGCAGCGCATCTTCTTCGGCAAGGCGTTCGTGGTTCAGAGGTTGCAGCGCGATGGCTTCCAGAGCAGATGCTTTGTCGAGCGCATCAGGAGTGACTGCAGAGGCGATCTGCGTCGCTGCAAGAAGGGTCAGTGCAATCCAACGCATACGTGCCACCTCTAACACATAAGGATGACGCTAGTTTGACGCCTCCGAGGTTCACGTCGCGTCAACGTTTTCGTCGCTCAGAAATTACGCGCGAACACGTCCTGCAAAGCCATTTGCGCCGCACACGCCTGCGCGACAGCGTGAGTTTTTGGCGCATGGCGTTGGAACCACGGCATTCGCGGGCGCCAGCTTGCCATGACCGCGAGGTAGATATCGAGCGCGCTGAAGCGCTCGCCCAGGAACCAAGGGCCGATCACCGCGTCGTCGACGATCTCCCAGAGCGATTCGCGATAGCGATCCGTGGCCTCGCGAAAACCCTTTTGTGCAGACTCGACGCGCACGAAGCGCGAGGGATCGTCGGCGTAGGTAAATGTGGGATAGATGTTCGCCACAAGAAACACCAACCAGCGTAGGAATTCGCCGCGCTCGGGGCTTCCCGGCGCAGGCACCAGATCATTGCGCTGCAGATGCTCCGCCAGGAACAAGGTGATCGCTGCGCTCTCCGTCAGCACCTGGCCATCGTCCATCACCAGGGTTGGGATTTGCGAGAGCGGGTTGATCTTCTTCAGGGCAGCACGCGCCGCGCTGTCCTTGAACAGATCGCCAACCTCGATGAATTCGAAAGGCGCGCCGTACCAGGCCAGTTGAGCCTCGATCAGCGCCGATCCCCAGCCGTTTCGTCCATACAGTTGCATGCGGTGCTCGCTTGAGATGATCGAGCTTAGAACTCTAACGTTTCAGGCGTCTCTTGGCGTGCGCACCATGGTCCGCATGCAGTTCTGGTCGCGCCTGAACAATGGTGCGTACCGCAGGTGCTGCGGACCACGGGTCCGCATACCAAAAGCGCTATTCGTCGTCGTCCGGCCAACGGATCGCGGGTTTCTGTGCAGGCCTTGCGACAGGAACGTGTGCTTTAACCGCAGCCCACATCGCCAATGCATCGCTTGTTGCTGCGACATCATGCACGCGCACGATCAGCGCGCCGCGTTGCACGGCAATCAACGCCGCAGCCGCGCTGCCCACGACACGCGCTCCGGCCACATCGCGTCCGCAGATTGTCCCGATCATGCGTTTGCGCGACAAGCCGACGAGCAGCGGACAGCCCAGTACCTGCAGACGCTCAAGTTCCGCAAGCAACGTCAAATTGTGCTCCAACGCCTTACCGAAACCGAAGCCAGGGTCGAGAACGATGCGCTTTTTGTCGATCCCGGCGAACTGGCAAGCGAGCACGCGCTCGGTCAGGAACTTCTGCACCTCGCCGACGACATCGTCGTAATACGGAGCCGACTGCATGGTCGCCGGTGTCCCCTGCATGTGCATCAAGGTGACCGCAGCGCCAGTATCGGCGGCGGCGTCGAGCGCACCGGGCGCGCGCAAAGCGTTCACATCGTTGATCCAGCCGGCACCTGCAGCCACGGCGGCGCGCATCACGGCCGGCTTCTGCGTATCGATTGAAATCGGCACGGCGACACTGGCGGCCAGCGCCTCGATCACCGGAATTACGCGGCGCAACTCTTCGTTTTCGTCGACCGCTTGTGCGCCAGGCCGGGTCGATTCGCCGCCGATATCGAGCGCGTGGGCGCCGGCCTCGATCATCGCCGCGCCGCGCGCTACAGCGGCGTCGACACAGAGTGCTTCACCGCCATCGCTGAAGGAATCGGGTGTGACGTTGATGATGCCGACGATGGCCGGCTTTTCGAGGTCGAGAATCCGGCCTCTGCAGTCAATCGATTTGCGCGGTGCCTCGAACACTGGGATTTAGGCCTTATTCGATTACTTGGAACGATCGTCGGGCTCAATGCGTAGGGCGCAACCGCCTGCGCAACACGAAACCAAAGGCAGCCATGCAAATACCAGCAGCGAGCGGGCCCGTTCCGAGGAATGCGCCCAGTCCGCACAGGTTGCCGCAGTCGCAGAGAGTGCAGAATCCAAAAATTCCGCCAGCGGCACCGAGGAGATAGCCAACAACGCCGGCACCTATTGCAGCCGATGCTCGACCGAGTACCTCGGGCAAAGTCGAGCCCGGCAATAGCAACAACATCGGCCCCAGCGCGCCGGCGAGCCCAACCGCGAATGCGATTGGGCCGCTGAACATCACCGCCGCAAAAACGTATTCCACGGCCGGCGATTTAGGCTTTAGGTTTGCGGCACCGGCGCCGCGACCGTCACCGGGCCCGGTGTGCCGGGGCCTGGACTCGACGGCGCACCGCCGTCGTCTTTCCAATCGGCCGGCGGCGGGACTTCACGGTTTTCCATGATCGCGTCTATTTGGGTGACATCGATGGTTTCATACTTCATCAACGCATCCGCCATCGCGTGCAACTTATCGGTGTTGGCTTTCAGAAGATCCCGCGCTTTGTTGTAAGCCTCGTCTAGCATGCGCCGGATTTCGGCGTCGATTTGTCTGGCGGTATCCCCTGACACACCGCGCGTCTGTGTGACCGAGCGACCCAGGAACACCTCTTCTTCTTGCTCGCCGAATCGAATCGGGCCCAGATTAGACAGGCCCCACTGCGTGACCGCTGTGCGCGCCAAGCGCGTCGCATAGTCGATATCGCTCGATGCGCCGTTGGTGACGTTCTCGGCGCCGAAGATAATCTCTTCAGCAATGCGACCACCATAGGTCGAGCACAGCTTGGAGTTGATCTCAACCTTGTTCATCGAATACCGATCACCTTCGGGCAAGAACATGGTGACACCCAGCGCACGACCGCGCGGAATAATCGTCACCTTGTAGACCGGATCGTGATCGGGCACCAGGCGCCCGACGATCGCATGGCCGGCTTCGTGATACGCGGTCAGGCGCTTTTCCTTCTCGCTCATAACCATCGACCGACGCTCGGCGCCCATCATGATTTTGTCTTTGGCTTTCTCGAAGTGCGCCATCGCCACATCGCGACAATTCTCGCGCGCGGCGAACAGCGCAGCTTCGTTGACCAGATTCGCCAGATCGGCGCCGGAGAACCCCGGCGTTCCGCGCGCAATCAACACCGGACGAACGTCATCGGCCAAGGGCACCTTGCGCATATGGACTTTCAAGATCTGCTCGCGGCCGCGTACATCGGGCAGACCAACCACAACCTGTCGGTCGAAGCGGCCAGGGCGCAACAGCGCCGGATCGAGCACGTCCGGGCGATTGGTTGCAGCAATCACAATGATGCCTTCGGAGCCCTCGAAACCATCCATCTCAACCAGCAGTTGATTGAGCGTTTGTTCGCGCTCGTCATGCCCACCGCCTAAACCTGCGCCACGATGGCGACCAACGGCGTCGATTTCGTCGATGAAGATGATGCATGGCGCGTGCTTCTTGGCCTGCTCGAACATATCGCGCACACGGCTGGCGCCAACGCCGACAAACATCTCGACGAAGTCTGAGCCGGAGATGATGAAGAACGGAACCTTGGCCTCGCCAGCGATGGCTTTGGCCAGCAGCGTCTTGCCTGTGCCCGGCGGGCCGACCATCAGCACGCCGCGAGGAATCTTGCCGCCGAGCTTCTGAAACTTGCCAGGATCGCGCAGAAAATCAACAAGCTCGCTGACTTCGCCCTTGGCCTCATCCACACCGGCGACATCGGCAAACGTGATCTTGACTTGATCTTCGCCCTGGAGGCGCGCGCGGCTCTTGCCGAAGGACATTGCGCCGCGACCGGCGCCGCCGCCTTGCATCTGGCGCATCACAAAAATCCAGAAACCGATCAACAGAAACACCGGCAAGAGGTTCAACAGCAGCCCGACCAGCGTAAAGCCCGACTCCGGCGCCGATTGCGTCACTTTGACATTGTTGGCGATCAGCGTTTCGACAAGACGTGGATCGTCCGGTGCGTAAAGCTCGAAACCGGTGCCGTCTTGTTGTTTACCGCTCATTTTGCGGTCCGCATCGATTCGAACTTCCTGGATTTGATCGCGTTCGACCTTGGCCAGGAAATCCGAGTACGACATGGCTTGAGCGGGTGCGGTTGTCCCGAAGCTCCTGAACACGCCCAGCAGCACCAGTCCAATGACCACCCACAGCAGCAGGTTCTTTGCAAGATCGTTCACTTCACTTCGCTCCTGGCGCAAGTCCAGCTCGCGCTTTGTAATCCATGGCGAGGATATACACCTCGCGACTCCGCGACCGCGACGCCTTAGGCTTTCGGATCAACACTCGCGCGAAGTCTGCGCGAAGTTCCTTCACCAAAGCGTCAAAGCCCTCACCCTGAAACACCTTTACCAAGAAAGCACCCTTGGACTTGAGCGTTCGCCTGGCGAAATCCAGCGCCAGTTCTACAAGTACCATCGATCGGTCTTGATCGACTGCGCCCACGCCGCTCATGTTGGGGGCCATGTCCGACATCACAAGATCCACCTTCTCACTGCCGAGCGTACTCTGCAATCGATTCAGGGTTTCGTCACTGGTGAAGTCACCCTGCAAGAATTCAACGCCCGGCAATTCCGCCATAGGCAAGATATCCAAGCCCACCACTCGACCCTTGCCGCGCAACCGATCGGCAGCCACCTGACTCCACCCGCCTGGCGCCGCGCCCAGATCTACGATGCTCATGCCAGGCTTGAGAAGCAAGTCGCGTTCCAAAAGCTCCTCAAGCTTATACGCCGCGCGCGAGCGCATGCCCTCGACGTGCGCTCGCTTCACGAAGGGATCGCGGAAGTGCTCGGTTAACCATCGGGCGCTCGATTTGCTGCGCGGCATTCTCTTCGGTTCTTGGTTGTTGGTTCTTGGTTGTTGGTTCTTGGTTGTTGTTCTAGGTCGAAACTTGGTTTCAGATTGCGGTCCAGATTTCAGGCTCTCGTCATTCCCGCGAAAACGGCAATCAGGTGCCTCTGCTTCCAAAGATCAGAGTTTTCGCCTGAATCCGACAACCAAGAACCAACAACCAGCAACTAAAAACTGCCGCATGATAGCCTCCGCCCTCCCCGCCCCACACCCGCCATTCGCCATGCCCATCAGCGCTGCTCAGAAACGTTTCCTTCGCTCGTCGGCACATGCGCTCAAACCCGTGGTGATGGTTGCGGAACGAGGACTGGCGCCAACCGTGCTCAAGGAAATCGAGATTGCCCTGGACGTACACGAGCTGATCAAAGTGCGGGTGACTGCCGAGGATCGCGCAGCGCGCAAGGCGCTGATCGCCGACATGGTGGCACAAACCGGTGCCAACGTGGTGCAGGAAATCGGACATGTGGTCGCCTTGTATCGCCGCAACGCAGACGCTCCGAAGCTCATGTTGCCAACATGAGTGGATTGACTTGGCATCAGCCGGAACACGCACTAAGCGTCACGGGCGTCGACGGCGAGCGCGTGCGGATCGGCAACACTTGGATCGAAACGAGTTTTTGGGTTTTCGGCCAACAACACGGCGATTGGACGATTGCTGCGTTCGATGAACTCACGACGAGCGCGATCGATCCACTTTTGGCATTGAAGCCCGACGTGATCTTGCTCGGCACTGGCCGCAAACATCGTCTCGCACCGCCCACGCTGCAAGCGCACGTGCTGCGCGCCGGCATCGGCCTGGAAGCCATGAGCACCGACGCCGCAGCGCGTACCTACAACGTTCTTAGCGGCGAAGGGCGTGCGGTACTTGGCGCTTTCCTGATCGGTCGATAGCTCGTTCTCATTCGAAGCCGTTTGCGAACACCGTTTCAGGCAGTCCACATTGATTCTGCCAGAGGCACGCAACCCACTCGGGATGATCGATAAACGGATTGCGATTGCCCTGAAAGCTGAAGACCACCTCGTTACGCAAAATCTCTTGCGCGTTCGGCGGATCGGCCAGATGCCAGGCGATCAGCGTCGACAACACACCCATATAACCCTGCGTCGGTACCTGCCCTGAGGGCGTGTTGTTGATCAGGCTGCGGTTGTTGGTGACGATCAAATCAGGCTCAGGCTGCGAGTTGGCGTGCGTGCCGCCTTCGTAGCGCACATCCATGTAGAGAATGGCGCGCGCCATATCGCCTTTGCGGGCCCGCCAGACCTCGTAGCTGCCGGTATTGCCATCCGTGCCGAGTTGCCAGTTCGATTCGCCTGGGTAGCTACCCGTGCCGCCGCCACCGCCGTTGTTGATATCTGTCGGATTCTCAGTGCCTGCGCAGGTTCCTGCGCCGCAATTGTCGTAGGGCTTATTGCCGCGGTTGGAGTTGTAGTCCGATGCCGAAGCGTACAGCATGTGCGCATCGACGTAAGGCGAGTACGGATTGTTGTTGGTATCGACGCCTGACAAATCGTTGAAGCCTAACGAGTTTGGCCAAGTGTGTTCACGGTTATAGGTCGTGGGGCCGGTGGCGCCGGAGCGATCGGTGATCTTGGCGTAAGACCGATTGCGGTACACGTCCAGCACGCGGGTTGGGTTGGCCGGATCTTGATCGGCAGCTTCGAGAATGTCCCAGACATCGCACAATGCCGTGCTCGGCGCCTGCAGGTTGCAGGTGTTGGTGCCAATGGAGTAGCGATAGGCCGTGTGATCGTCGATCAGCGCATGCAAAGTGGTGCGCAATGTGGTCGCGTTGGTCGGGTCCACGCTCGAATAATAATCCGCGCCCGACATCGCGGTGGTGAAGTCGAATACGTAGTCGCTGGTCATCGCATTCGCTACGCCATCCTGGTCGACGATCAGCGTGTCCTCCAGCGTCACCACGCAGTTCTCGACGAACTGCAGATCTCCGTTGATATCGAGCGTGTAACTGGTGGGTCCACCGCTGGCGACCGCAGTGCGCGCGCCAGACACCGAGCATTGAATCTGATACCAGGAGCCGCTGGTGGTCACGGGCTCGCTGAAGTTGACGGTGATATTGGTGCCGATGGGCACACTGCCGGCGTTGTCGACCGGGATCGTGCTGGCGACCGTCGGCGCCAGGTCGGCGACGGTGGCGAACGAGAAGTTGAAGTCGTTGGCCATGGCATTCGCAGTGCCGTCGAGGTCGACGACGTTCGCTGCCGTGATCGTTGCCGCGCACTGCTCGTCAAACGCCAACGTGGGCGTGGGATCGATCGTTCGCGAACTGCCAACGCCAGACACCGTGAACGCCACCGAACCGCTGCTGGCGCAATTGAGGGCGAACCAGGTACCGTTGGTTTGCACCGGCTCGCTGAATTGCACGACGATGTTCGCATCGCGCGCGACATTGGTGGCGAGATTGGCCGGCTGCGTAGTACTCACGGTCGGCGGCAAGTCGGTGCCGCCGCCGCAGCTGACGTTGATGTCGTCGATGCCGATCAGTGCGTCCAGATTCGCCGCGGCATTCGTGGTCAGCCAGCGCAATTGCACCTGCGACTGGTTCTGAAACACACTATCCAAACTCACGCTGAAGTTACTGGTCGCACCGTTGTTCGCTGCTTGAATGAAGGTGTTGGCGACATTGCTGAAATCGCCGCTCTCGCCAACGCGCGCCTGCAGAACTACCGGCTGCCCTGCAACCGCGTTGTCGGCCGTATCAATATCGCGCAAAAGGTAGCTGACGTTGATCAGTCCGCAGCCCTGGGTGTTCAACCTCAGCAGCAGAAATGGCGCATCGGCAGTGTTGCTGCCCTGGAATCCAACCACCGGATTGCCGTCGATCTCGGTTCCACCTTGGACTTCCGAGATGCCGCCGGTCAGGAAAGCCGAGGGGTCGGTGCGGTTGGCGTTGACATCCAATAGGCTGGCGCCGAATGCCAGGATGGTCCGCGGATCAACGCCTTGATTCGGCGTCAAATTGTCGCCTCGGTAACCTTCCATGCTCGGCACACCCGACCAGATATCGTCGGTGGTGATGAGATCGACATTGGACCAGTTCTGCACAAACGGCCCGCCGCTCAGCGCGTGGTAGTTTGTATCAGCGTGGGCGGTTGCGGCGGCGACGATACCGAGCGCGAGGAACAGGCGAGAGAAAGACATCGGCAAATGGCCACCACCAAATCGGGGCGCGGAGTCTACGCGTGCACGTTGACGAAACAAAGACGCAAATTGCGCTAACCCTCGACGCACTGATCGTCGCCGTGACTAACGGCGCGCCGCGTGTACTCACGGTCGATGGCGACCGTTTGCCATCCGGCCCGCTCGATGTCGATCGGCACGCTACGCTTGAGCGCGGTATCCGCCAGTTCGTCGCCGAACAGGCGGGATTGGCGCTGGGTTATGTCGAGCAGTTGTACACCTTTGGCGATCGCGCGCGCATCGCGGCGGGACCGCGAGCCTTGTCGATCGCGTATCTGGCGTTGATGCGTGAGGGCGCGGCGACATTGCCTGGTGCTGCCTGGCGAGACGTGTACGCGTTCTTGCCGTGGGAAGACTGGCGCGAAGGCCCACCGGAGATTATCGCCGCTGATATCGTCCCGACGCTCGATCGCTGGGCCGATGGCCAGGCATCGCGCTCAGAGCGTCTGGCGCAATGTTTCGGGCTCGCCGGGCGACCGTGGGATCGCGAGCGCGTGCTCGAACGCTATGAGCTGATGTGGGAAGGCGGCTTGCTTGCCGAAAACGGTTCGGCGCCTGGCATCGGTATGCCAATGGCTGCCGATCATCGACGCATGTTGGCAACCGCGCTTGGCCGATTGCGCGGCAAGCTCAAGTACCGGCCCGTGGTATTCGAGCTGCTGCCGGCACAGTTCACACTCACCGAGTTGCAGACGTGCGTTGAAGCGTTGGCCGGTCGCGCTCTGCACACACAAAACTTCCGTCGCCTCATGGCCGATACGCAACTGGTCACCCCCGTTGGTGCGTTCGTGCGCGGCCATCGCGGACGTCCGGCGAGCTTGTACGCGTTCCGCCGGGAAGTGCTTCATGAACGCCCCGCGCCGGGCGTCGCGATGCCGCGCAAGCTGAGCTGAATCGGCGTTGACGCCAAGCGACGTGGCGCGGCTGTAAGCGATAGACTTAGGGGCTTGCAATCTCTGTCAGGAAAGCCATGCGGTCCCTTACTTTCGCGTTCGCCTCTCTCGCCTTTTCGACCTTTGCGTTCGCGCAGAGCCAGTCGTTCTCTTCTTTGGAAGAGCGCATGACAGCGAAAGACTTTCGCGAGGCAGGCCTGGACAAGTTGTCGGACGAAGAATTGCGCACGCTCAACGCCTGGATCGAACGCAACGTGCGTCTGGCCGACCCGGCGCTCGCCGCTCAAGCCGCCGCAGCGCCGGTCGCGCCCACCGTCAATACCGACACTGTGGGATTCGAGAACGCGCGGCGAGACAAGGTTGTGAGCCGCATTAACGGCACTTTCAAAGGTTGGTTCGGCAAGACCGAATTCGTGCTCGACAATGGCCAGGTGTGGCAGCAGACCGAAGAGGATCGTTTCCCGTTCACTGCGGAGTCGCCAGAAGTAACGATCACGCCCGGTGCGTTCGGATCCTGGCGCTTGAAGGTCGAGGGCGCGAACCGCTCGACCTTGGTCAAGCGGATTCGCTGATCGTTCATCGATACTCGATCACCGGCGCCCAGGTCTGATTGACGACATCAGACACCTTGGCGCCGACGCGATAGCGCTTTCCTGCGACAACTTCGATCTCGACATAGCGCGGGGGTGAGCGGTCGCGGCGAGAGATGGTTTTGATCGCGTTACTGCTCTCGATCAACGCCACAATGCCGATGCGCCGCTTGCCCGGCGCAAGATTGAGCAGACTCTGTCCTGCCGGCAAGTTTTCGCCATCGACGCTGATGAACTTCACCGCGTAGTAGCGCTCGCTGTCTCGCGACAAGACGCTGGTAACGGTGCCCTTGTCGGCTGCCATCGCGCCAGCGCTGAAAAGCGCCATGGCTGCGATCAAAGCTCTTGCTATTGCATTCTTCATGAACTCTCTCGCTTGCCGAACTGTAGCGAGTGTAGTCCCGCATTCATGAAAACGGCGCAGGGTGAGGCTGAACTTTGCTTAATGCTTTCGGCCCAAAACCGCCCAACCGAATAGCGCGCCGTCGACATGCAGAGCCTCGACGGAGGTCGTGGCGCAGCCGCACGCCTCCACCAGTTGAGCCAGACCCTCAGCCGTTTTCGCCGCCGACACGAGATCGACCTGACGCGCCAGGTGCGCGTCGAGCGCGGCGCGGATGGCCTTCAATCGCAAATTGGCAGCCATCATCCCAAGGCGCGGTGTGGCCCGACAAAGTTCGCCGATCTGCGCTTGTTGCTCGTGCAAAAGATCCGGCGTTCCGCTGCTGGCCGCGCGAAGCTCCAGCGCCTGCATCGCCTGGTTGAATCGATTGCGCGCGCGCTCAGCTTTGGCGTTGCCGCGCAATCGCTCTGCGCCGCCGGGCTGACCCAGCACCGACAGCGGCTCCAACATGGCGGCCGCGCAGGCGAACAAACCATCGGGTGCGAGCAGAAAGCTTCCATGCCGCGCTTCCTCCTGCGCAATCCGCACTGGCAGCGAGTGAATATGGTGCACAACGAGGGCGATCTCTCCTCCTGGTTTCAGCACCCGCGAAACCTCGCGCGCCGCGCCAAGGCCGGCGTACTCGATGCCGTACTGACTGATGCAGAGATCAAACTTGCTGTCGGAATACGGCAGCGCTGAGCTATCGATTTGACTGCGAAAAACCAGTCGCTCGCGCCACTCGGACAAAATCGCAAAGGGCGGTTTGATCGTCGCCAGATCAATCGCCTCGCAAGTCACATTCGCATCGCGTGCGGCCATCAGTAACGCGGGCAAGGCGCCATTGCCCGTGGCGACATCGAGCACACGCGCGCCTGGCTTCAGCCCGACAAAAACCTCATTCCAGAACGCCGCTATGGCGCCGCCATAGTTGCCCTTAAAGCTACCAACGCAGGAATGCAGGGCGCCTTGCGCCCAGTAGTCGGACCAGTTTGAGGACATAGCGATTCGATCAGCGCGCGATGCGGCGCAGTATGCCGACGTTGCACCCGCGACTCATCAATCACAAGACGGCGCTAAGCGTTTCATGAATGCTTCGCTACGTTTCCTTTCCACACTCAGCGAGAAGTGGATCAAGCGCGGCGCCCATACAAGTATCAAAGATCTTGAGCAGTCGATCCGCGACTATCTGGCACGCCACAACGAAAAGCCGCTGCCTTTTGTGTGGCGCAAGAGCGCCGACCAGATTATCAGTGCCGTCGGCCGCGCAGCCGAAAAGCGGGCATGACTTAATTGTGCTCAATTACGGAACACCACACTAGTGCGTCTTCGCCAGCCCAATACGCTCGTAAACCGCTTCCCAGATCTCCTGGGATTCGCCTTTTTGAAAACTTACGCCGCCATCAAAACGTGGCTCGTTGTTGATGACGATTTCCAAATTCTCGCAACTGAAGCAGACAATAAGATCGACGGTTCTTGTTGGCGATTGCACGCGGATGGCATGAGCAGATGTGAAACAAAACGAATAGCTATCGCTTCGACGCTCGGGCCCAAGCAATGAGCGAAGATCGTCGGACAGCACGCCCATGGCATGGCCGCGATCTATCTCCGCCATGCTGGACACATGGTAGTCGCCTGTTCGTGTCTTGACACAAAGTCCCCAACACCGCACTTCTGGATCTTCGTATCCCTGCTCAAGGCGCATCACTGTCATTCGCGTCGATTCCCGAAGCGTTTGCAACGCTATTTCGGTGATCTCGCCCAGTTTCGGTCCTTCATTTCCCAATACGAGCGGCGACCAAACGAACGCGACCATCCCAGCAACCAGCTGCGCTTTCAATGCGGCATCCCGGCGCTCTGCGTGCCGCGCTGCATTTCCATAATGCGGTTGTTCTTGAACGGCAACGGCTTGGTCGTAATGCCGCGCGGGCCGTCGACTTTGTCGCTGACGGTCCAGGGATTGCCATTGGCGTCGAGATAGAACGCGCGCTGCTCCTCGCCGGTGAATGGTCGCGATCCGACGCGACCGAGCACGACGATCTGACCGCCGGTTTCATCGACGGCGCGATCGCGTTCCAGCGCGCGCGACAACGACAATGCGGGTTTCGCGGTCTGTCGGGAGGCGATCAACACCGGTTTCGGATCGGGGCTATAGCCATAGAACTTCGGCTGATTCTCGGGGCCGGTCAACTGCACGACATGCAAGCCGTTTTTGCCGTCGGCCACATAGGCATACAATGAGGCGTTGGTTGAAGCCACGGTCACGTCGCGCGCATCTGAGATTGCGCCGTCGCCGTTGAAGCGCTGATAGAGCGTGGGACGGGTCGGCTTGGTGACGTCGACGATCACCAAACCTTCGGCACCAGCCGCGACATAGGCGAAGGTGCGGGCAACATGCAACTTGTGCGCGTCGGCAACGGCGATGAATGCGTCGGGCACAACGTAGGCTTTGTCTGGATGAGTGATATCGAGCACTTCGAGCCCGCGGCCAGTGGTGACGAACAGGTAGCGGAATTGCTGCTGACTGGCGCGCGCATCGGGCAAAGCGACTGAGCGCACGTGGCGCGGCTTGAGCGGATCGGTCATGTCGATGACCTCAACTCCCCGCGGCGTAGTCGCGTAGAACCAGTTGCCGGCAATCGCCAGATGCCGCACGCCGTTCAGCACGCCGTTGTCGTTCCAGGTGATCGTCCGTTGGAGGAAATTGTCGCGCGGCTCGCCGTCGTACAGCGAGTCGATATCGACGACGATCAGACCTTCTTCGCTGTCGGTAATGAAGGCATAGCGATAAATCGCCGCGGCAGGCTGTTCGAGGTTTTCCTTGCGCATCAAATCACCCTCATTGCGCGAGGGTTGAACCGGCTGCGTCGTCGGCAGGACCACGCACGTTGCGTTCTTCGTTGGAATGTGTGTGTCGTGGCCCAACGGCGAGAACGGCGCGGTGATGATGCGCTGGCTGACGCCCTTATTGGCGATGCTGGCGACATCGTAAACCCGCATGCCCTTGCTGCCTTCTGCAACGTACAAATACTCACCACGCAACTGGATGCAGTTAGCCTGCCCGGCGCTGTGCTGGTAAGCCTCGCTGAGCTGTTTGCCACGCTCCTGGTGTTCGGCATACCAGTCGGGGTAGGCATATTTGTGCAGGAAGCTGCCGATCACGGCTTGCGGCTCTTCCCATTCGGTCACGCGAATCGCACTGACTTCGCCGCTGCCGCCGACCCAGGCGTTGTAGCCCAGGAAGTCCATGAACTTGGTACCGTGACCTAGCACCTGGGCCATGATCGCGTTGTTGTCTCCATCCTTGGACACGTGGCAATCGGTGCAGGTTTTGGTCTCGGTGCGCCGCTCAGTGTGCGGATAGTGTGGCGCCATAGCCTGACTTGAGTAGCCGGAGGCCGCAATCGGCGGCTGCTGAATGTAGATCTTCTCGCGATTGCTGTTGGTGCTCGACAAAATCAGCGCCGAGCTGGAGCGCAGCGGAGCGATCTTGTAGTCCTTGACCTCGCCGTGCTTCGCGAGCATGAATACGTCGTCGCGCGCGACCTGCGGGTTGTATGTTGCGTAATTGCGCGTCACGCCACCCTCGTAGTGATGCCGTTCGGTTTTCCAGTTGGCCTGGATCGGCAAATGGCAACCGCCGCAGCTGGTGGTCCAACTGGTGTGGCACGAATAGCACAGCATTTTGTCTTCGCCATGCGCGTAGTCGGCGGGCTTGACATCAATACCGAAGGCTTGACTGGCGGTGTCGCGGCTCATGGTGTGCGCGCGATCCGCCACGACGTTGTACGCTGCGCTGCTCGGATTGGAAGTGTCCTTGACCAGCGACATCTCCCACTCCAAACCTGGCGTCATGATCGAGCGTTGGATCAGCTTATCGCCGATCCATTCGAAGCGCTTCTTGCCATCCGGGTTGCGCAAATCCAATAGGTTCCGACCTTGCTTGCTCGCCATCGGGCCAGAGGTGATCAGGTTCGGGTATTTGTCTGGCGTTCCGTGGCAATCCTTGCAGCCGATCTCGACGCCCGCTGCCACCTCGCCAACGACGTGACCGTTACCGTGCATGTCCTGCGCAAAATGGCAATCGACGCAGTGCATTCCGACGTCGACGTGAATCGACGACATGTGCACCGCTTTCTCGAACTTCTTCGGATCGTTGTCGTCGACCAGATTGCCACCGGCGTCCAGCAAGTTGCCTTTGCGATCGCGTTTGAAGATGGCGCGGAAGTTCCAACCGTGGCCGTGATAGTCGGCGAACTGCGTGTCCTTGAGCTGCGGATTGAGCTTGGCGACGTCTTTGACGAATTCCAGATCCGCCCATTTGCCGCGAATCACGGCTTCCTCGGGATTGCGGTCGAGCGCTTTGCGCATCTCCACGTGGCTCGGGTACTGCTGCTTCTCGGGCCACATGAACGGCGCATCGGACTCGTAGTCCCACATCGTGTAGCCGAGGAAAGTATTGACAAACATATTCGGCTGATGCATGTGGCAGATCATGCATTGGCTGGTCGGGATCGAGCGCGTGAAGGCGTGCTTGATCGGGTGGCCAGGGCGATCTTTGGGAATAGTCGGATCGACCTGCTGGCTCTGGCCCATGTGGCCCGCATTGACGTACGGCCCGGAGTGCCGCGGATCGCGATCGTTCGCGTACGGCACGTGGCACGAGGTGCAGCCCGAGTTGCGGAAATCGCCAGGCTGATCGTTGGTCCCCAGGAACCACATATTCGGGTCGTTCAGACGCGTCTTGAGGATATTGATCACCGGTACCGCAATGCGCTGCCCGGTGCCGGGGCCACGGTTGGATTGCTTGATATCCGGTCGTCCGGGCTCTTCCAGGCGCTGAATCTGGCCCAGGGAATTCGGCAAGCCGGTTTCGGGGAACGTGGTGTTGATATTGCGCCCGCCGCGTTCGAAAACACGGAAGATGTCGCCCGGCGGAATCACTTCCCACGCCGGCAACGGTACCAACTGCTGCAGGGCACCGCGCACTTGCATCTCCGGGGTCACCGGCACCAGCGAAGTGATCGTCGCCGCCTCACCTTCGCGCGTATACGCCTCGCCAAGGATGTAGCGCTTGTACGGCAAAATGCCGTTGTTGTAAGAGGCGCCGCCCCAGAGCATGGCCGATGAGGCCATGATCGAACGCTTGGCCGCTTCGATGATGGGCATATGGCACGCACCGCAGGCCTCGTGTGCGATGCGCAAATCACCGGGATTCATGAAGCGCGTGAACTCGGGCGCTTCCTTATTGAGCAGCGTGTAAGTCCGCTCAGGATTGCTCGACCGCGGGTAATGCCAGGCCTCCGGATAGCGCGGTAGCACGTGCGCTTTTTCCATCGCCGCCAAGTAATCTGGCGCGTAGCTGCTGTGATCGTGACCGACATCGGCATCTGCGCCGTGACCTGGTGCGACCGCAACGTGGCCTTTGTGATCTTTGGGACCAACGACATTCGCATCGCCGCCATGGCAGTCGGTGCATCCCAAGACAACCGCAGGTGAGGCATGCATCGTCTTCTGATCCACCGCCGAATGGCAGCTCATGCAGCCGGCGCTCTTTGCATCGGCTTGCGCCCACGTTTGGTGCGCCGGCGCATCCGGCGCCGTCACGTAGTCACGCTCGACTGGAATCAACTCGTCGGCAGCGTGGGCGAGTGGGGCGATCAGAAGCAAAACCACGAGTAGTGATGTGCGTCGAGCGATTGTCATGTGTACCTCAGAATCTCGCCATGCTGGATCGGCGGGAAGTGTTTTGGCTGGCCATAGGCCGCGACCCAAATGACGTTCAACACATCATCGCGGCGCTGGTACAAATCGTTGGTCGAAAGCCGCAGCGTCGTAAATCCGATCTCGGCGAAAAACGCATCGCGCATTGCATCGCGATGCCTGGTCAAAGCGTGTCTTCCGCCATCAAGTTCAACGATGAGCTTGCGTTCAATGCAAACGAAATCGAGTACGTAAGGCGGGAACGGGTGCTGGCGACGAAACTTGAGTTCAGAAAACCAGCGATTCCTGAGAACGCGCCACAAGACTCGCTCCGGGTCGGTCATATTGCGGCGCAGGTGCCGCGCAAATTCAACGTTGCGGCGAGCGCGGTTCGGACGCGGCCGGCCGTAATCAAATTGCGTCATTCGCTCTGTAGCGGCGGCCCCACCCTCACCCCAACCCTCTCCCGCCCCGGCGGGAGAGGGGGCTGATCTTTGCAACTCGGGGACTCCCGCATATTGCAACGTATTCTCTTCGCTCTTGTCCTCTTCCTCGATGCAGCCATCGCGCAACGAAGCATCCCGTGCTCCCTCTCCCGCCGGGGCGGGAGAGGGTTGGGGTGAGGGTGGGGCCAGAACTACGGAGCACTTGCTTCGCTCTACCGGAAACTCGGCGCCAAAGGCATTAGGAACCGAATTCGGCTGCCGAACCATGGGGTATCGCGTTTTCATCAGTAGGTAAAAATCACATTGCCCAACACCGTGTAGTAGGTGTCGTCGTCGCCATACAAATCGGCCATTCCGTCGCCCGGCTCAAGCGCTGCGCCAGACAGTCGGAAGACGATGTTCTGGGTCATGAACGGGCGCCAGATCCAGGCAACAGACACATCGGTACCGATTTCGCGATCGATGGGCGCCTGATTGCGTGCGGCTTCCAGTACCGCCGTTTCGTCGAACCACAATTGATTGACGTTGAACGACACGCGCGACTCGGGCGTGAGGTCGAAATCGGCACCGAAACCGATCAGGCGCAGACCCGGATTGTCGAAGTTCGACTGACCCTGCTCTTTCGACGAACGCATCGAGTTCAAGATGCCGTTACGCGAAGCCAGGGTCACACCGCCACCACCGATCAGCGGCACGTTCTGGCGAATCCAATAGCTGGTATCTGCACCGGCGAAAATCGGGTTCTCGAAAATCGCGTCGTAACCATTGCTGCGATCGTCGAAAGGATCATCATCGCCACTGGCGTAAGCGATCGACAAACGTGGGCGAATCCAGTCGTAATCGCGCGACAATTCAGCGGCGAAAAAGCCGGCGCGCACGTCGCTGTCGCGGCCGGTGAAGGTGCCATCGTTGTTGCCGAAGGCGTAGTACGCGCTGGCCGACAAATTCAACCAGCCGATGCGGCCATCGCCGTTATAGCCCAAGTAGGCCACATCGTATTCGCGCGGCCGTTCGGTGCCCAAGGATGACGGGCGCTGGATGAATCCGTTCGAATCGAAAAAGAGATCGGTCTCGCGATTGCGGTTGTAGACCAGCGTGGCTTGCGACGTGAAACCGACGATGCCGAGGTCCTGCCAGTAATAGTTGGCGATCAGGATGTCGTCGTCGCGCAAGCCTTCTGCGACATCATTCAAACCGGAATTGAGGTCTTTCTCGACGCGGCGGAACCACGCCAAGTTGTACTGCTTCTTGTTGTTGTCGCGATTGCCGAAGAGGCGCACGCCGAACTGCAGATCTTGGAAGAGGAAACCGCGGAAGTCGCTGGAGAATGGCTGGATACCGAAGCGGATCGCGTCGAAATCGTAGCGCGGCGAAACGTCGCGCAAGTGAATATCGGCAAACACTTCCTGCAACGCGATAAAGCCATCGTCGCGCGTATTGCCAAGACGCGGATCGATGTTGAGGCCACGCACATCGTCGATGTCGACCCGGTTGTAGTTGAGCGCCAGCGTCAGCCGGTACTCGTACTCCGGTGGCTTGAAGGTCGTGTTGCCTTTGTAATAAACCAGACCCGCTAGTACCGTTTGCGACAGGATGGTCTGATCGCCACCGGCAAAAATATCCACCGCGCCGGGGTTCTGCGACGCTTGCGGCCCGACGGGCGTTGGGATCGAACGCGGCTCAAGCACGGTGTCGCTGATCGCCAGCAGACTCAGGAACCAATCGCCGTCATGGATCGGTTTGTCGCCTTTCCAGATGTTCTGGTTGTACGGGTCGTACCACGGGTGCTTGAAACCCAGCGACTCCATAATTCGCCAACGATCCGGCACCGGAATGAAATCGCCCACCGCATCGATCGGCGCCGGATCGGCGTTGGTGACGTTTTGATCCGGACGATGCCGCGACTTCGGGGGCGGATGCCCAGGCCGACGACGAACGATCTTGATCTCGTCGGGGTCGTATAGATACGCCGGCAGCGATCCGCCGATCAGCGTCTCCATCGCCATCAGATCGGCATTGGGTGCCGGCGGGCAAAGGCCGGCGGCGAGGGCAAGCGATAAGCACAGGCTCATGTCATTTGCCCCCGCAGACGTTCTGCTCGTTGCTATCGATGAACGGTGCTTGTGGGCACTGCACGTAGCGCAGTCGCGCACCGCGCGGCACCAATTGATCGGCACGTCGCCCTGGTGGCGCATTGCCGATCGCACCATTTAACGCAAGGCCGGCGTTGTGCAGGCCAAGGAAGGCGATCATGTCGTCCTGATCGACGCCATCGCCGGAGATGCCGATCGAACCGACTAATTGCTCGCCGCGATAAATCGGCACGCTGCCGGGAAAAATCTGGATGCCGTTCGCGATGCGCGGCAATCCCGTACAGCTAAAGCCGATATCGGGCAGGGGCACGGGATTTTGCGCCGTCGGGGCCGGCGCCAGCGGGCGGCCATCGAGGAACAGCGCCAGGCCCAGCTGGTTGATGTAGTGAGCGACATGCAACGCCAATTGGTTGTAAGCCAAATCCAATTGGATGCCGACATCGAACGGGCTCCAGGAATCGAACTCGTTCGACAATGGCCCCGCCGGCAATCCGATGATCCCATCCGGATAGAAAGGTCGGGCCAGATTACCCACGGAACGATTGGCATAAGCCACGGCACCATCGCCCAACGCAGTCGGCGATCCCAGGAAGTCGCGCGTTCGTGCCGTGTACGAGGCGAGCGTGGTGCTTCCCACCGTCGTCAATTGCAGACCTTGCGCATTCAGCGCCGACCCGAAATAGGTGGCCGGTGGCAGACTGGCCAGATCGGCCGCCGCGGCTGTGTTGGAGAAAAACGCCGCCGAGCGTGCTTTCTGCAAACTCACATCCAGGCCGAACACTGGCGCATCGCGCGTCCGCGCCAGCGCCAAAACCGTGCCCCGCGTATCGACGACCGAAAAACTGACGCGCGCCTGGCTACCAAAGGGTTGGCGAATCTGCGCACGGGCTCGATTGGCGACTTTAAGCGCCTCGCGCAGAACAGTGAGCGCCTCATTCGCCGTGAGCGCGCCGGCGCCTTCGGTGCCACCGCGCGGGGCGAATCGATTCTGGTTGTTGGCATCGACGATGATGAACGCGTCGAGGTCCGAGAGATTGCTGTCCGCCGCGCGAATTCCCGATGCCGGCTGTCCAAACGCCGTGCCGTCGCGCACCACGGCGTCGGCATAGGCGGGCACGCGGATCAAGCCGCCATTGGCCGGTGTCAATGCCGGCGCGTTGCCGGGTGCGCGTGCCAAATCCGAATATTCGACATCCGTATAGCGAAAGGTCTTGCCGTCGGCGGTGATCACATCGCCGCGGCGGTCCGCTGGCGCACCGAAGCCGAATGTTGCCGCCAGCGCAATCATTTCATCGACGTCGCGGTCGCGATCGAGAATGCGCCGATCGAGCGTGTACAAAGGATCGGCGGCCACTCCGACGCCGCCCACCGGTACGCCGTTCTTGTACAACGGAAATCCGCCTGGATCTGCGGACAATCCAAGTGGCGAGCGTTTCGGGCCGACGCCTGGTGCCTGCCCCGTTGTAAACCGCTGCATGAAATCCGAGCACGGCAATTGGCTGAACTGCACGCCGAATAGCGGCCCCGAGGGCGCATTGCTTTCGCCTGGATTGAACGTCTCCTGGACAATCTGGCTGGCAGTGCGCGTCGAGAAGGCGTTGCCTTCGCTGGACAAATACGCACCAGTAATCGCTTTGGCGATCGCCGCCAATTCGCTCGGCACGTTCAAATTCTCCAGGCCGCCCACAACATTGCGGTTGGAGTTGATATTGACCAGCGCTCGTGCACCCGTCATGCGAAACACCCCGAGCACATTGCCGACGCGATCGACCACCGCGATGGTTGCGGGCGTGCTGTTGGCCGTGGCTTCGGCTACCGCCTGGGCGATGACGGTATTGACCTCAGCGGCAGTCAGGAACGACTGCGCATTGGCGCAAAAACCCGTGCAGCCTGGCGGCGGCGCCGTTGCTGGGGGCGGTGCGGTGCCCGCGGTGTCAGGGCCACCGCCACCGCCGCACGCTGTCAGCGTCAGTGCAAAAAGCGCAACTTGAAGCCCCCTGCTCGTCTGAAGTCCCCACGACATCGAGCTTATCCCCGGCTTGCAGATAGCCAGATCATAACGCGCGATTCACGGAGTTTCGACAACCGCGCTACAAACGCGGCTGATGCAAGGCAATACAGTTGCCCTCGCTGTCCTCGAATTCGGCCACCCATCCAAGCTCGCCGATTGCCGTGCGCGGATAGATCACTCGTCCTCCCGCTTCCACAGCCTTGTCCAGGGTCGCTTCCAGCACGATGTTGAGAAACGCACTTCCTATGCGTTTCTCAAGTCGCGAGTCCGGCGCATGTCCGGACTCGCTCTCCATTGATCAAGCACTTACGTTCTTGATCAATGTGCGAACCATCCATGGTTCGCGCTGGCAGGCTGTTTCTCAACAGCCTGCCAGATCGCGCGTGTTGAAGTACAAGCGCACGCCAGCGTGTCCAGGCACATAGCTGTCGCCCTTCGCCAATGCGCCGGTGATGCCGGTGTCAGTCAACGGGAACAAGGCCATCTGGTTGCCGTCGATGGTTTCAAACGTGAGCCGATCGCGGAATACCTGCTCGTAGAACGCGACGGCGCGCGGCATATCGGTGACCGGGATTTCGAAATAGCGGGCAGGATGATTCATGGCATCGGCATCGACGGATGTTGCGCTGGGATTCGTTGCGCAGCCTTGCGCCGACGCCGCGAGAAAGTACAGCACAAAGAAAGGCCTTCTCTGCATAGCAATCCTCGAGCCCGACACGGCGTGCTACACCCTGCTAGTGTAGTGCTTCGCTATTGTCGGAACATATTTCCGCGTCTTTCGACCCGATCCCGCGTTCCTCGTCGTCGCCATAGAAGAGCTATGTCTCCTTCTTGCACCTTGACTCGGGCCGAAATCCATCGGAAATCTTATTCCCGCTAATAGCGACGCACTACACTAGTCTCCGCCAAACTCGACCTAACTGCCCACCTATGCCCAAACAAGCCCTGATCTGCGGCTCGCTCGCGTACGACACCATTATGGTCTTCGAGGATCGCTTCAAGAACCACATCCTCGCCGACAAGGTGCACATGTTGAGCGTGGCGTTTTACGTACCGAAATTGCGTCGCGAGTTTGGCGGTTGCGCCGGCAATATCAGCTACAACTTGAAGCTTCTTGGCGGGCATCCTGTGCCCTTCGGTTCGGTCGGGCGCGATTTCGAGCCCTATCGGCAGCATTTCGAGGCGATGGGAATTGATCTTCGGTGCGTGCGTGAGTTGCCCGATCACTACACGGCGCAGGCGTACATCACAACTGATCTCGACGACAACCAGATCACTGCCTTCCATCCGGGCGCGATGACGCAAAGCCATGGCGCGCATATCAAAGATGTGCGCGGCGCAGCGTTCGGGATCGTCGCGCCGGATAACCGCGATGCGATGCTGCAGCACGCCGCCGAGTTCAAGGCGATGGGGATCCCCTTCATTTTTGATCCAGGGCAGGCGCTACCGCTATTCAACGGCGAGGAGTTCCGCGCCTTCATTGAGCAGGCGACGTACGTGTCGGTCAACGATTACGAATCGCAGTTACTCAGCGAACGCACGGGCTGGTCGCCGATGGAGATCGCCTCCAAGGTGACGGCGTACATCGTGACCCGCGGCGCCGAGGGATCGCGCTGGTACACACGCGATGGCGCGATCGACATTCCCTCCGCCAAGGCCCAGCAAGTGCTCGACCCCACCGGTTGCGGCGATGCCTATCGCGCGGGGCTGATTTACGGGCTGATGAACGATTTCGACTTCGACACGACGGGGCGCATCGCCTCGCTGATGGGCGCGATCAAGATCGAGCACGCCGGCACTCAGAACCAGCGCTTTGACCTGACACACTTCAAGGCACGATTCTTGGAGGAGTTCGGCTATGCATTCGAATAGCCGGAGTCGACGGTGTCTGCTGAATTGATTGCTCGCTACTACGAAGCTTTCAACCGGGCCGATTGGGACGGCATGCTGGGGCTGCTCGCAGACAATGTCGCGCACGATTTGAATCAGGGTCCGCGAGAGGTCGGCCGCGCCGCGTTCGCCGAATTCCTCAAACGCATGAGTGCGAGCTACACCGAGCGCCTGACCGACATCCGCATTCTCGCCGCAAACGATGGCAAACACGCGGCGGCGGAATACGTCGTGATCGGTCAATACCTGACCACCGATGTAGGCCTGCCTGCCGCCAGCGGCCAGCAGTACCGACTACCAGGCGGCGCCTTCTTCGATATCGAGAACGGCAAAATCAGCCGCGTGAGCAATTACTACAATCTGCAAGAGTGGCTACGCCAAGTGCGCTGAAGCGGTTCTTGGTTCTTGGTTGTGTCACGTGCAAGCCGTTGCCTTTGATCTTTCCAAGCACCAAGAACCGACAACCCTGAACTGCCGTCAACGTCGCCGCCGCTTGCCGCGATCCCCGAACTGCTGGCGACCACCAGTATCGGCCCGCGTCGGTTCGTCTCCGGCCAGTTTGAAATCGATCTTGCGATCGACCGCGTCGACGCGCAGCACCTTGATCTTGAAGCGATCGGCGAGCTGGAACTTAAGTCCCCGTCGCTCGCCGACGAGCGCGTGACGGCGCTGGTCGTAATGGTAATAATCGTTCGGCAACTGCGTGACGTGAACCATCCCGGTAATCTTGGTCTCCGGAATTTCGACAAACAGACCAAACGTCGCCACGCCAGAGACCACGCCTTCAAATTCATCGCCCAAGTGCCGCTCCATGTACGCGCACTTCAAACGATCGACAACGTCGCGACTGGCTTCATCGGCGCGCCGTTCGGTGGCCGAGCAATGCCGACCGAGATCGCCCATGCGCGCGTCGCTGTAGGTGTAGGCATCCGGCTTGCCCCCGGCCAGCGCGTGGTAGATCGCGCGATGGACCAATAAATCCGGATAACGGCGAATGGGCGAGGTGAAATGCCCATAGGCGCCGAGCGCCAGTCCAAAGTGCCCATCGCACGCCGGCGCATAGGTGGCCAGACTCTGCGAACGCAACACCACCGCATGGATCAGCGCACCGTCGGGCCGTTTGCGCGCTTTTTCGAGCACCAGCATCAAATCCGCTGGCGTCAAATCTTCATAGGCCGGAATAGTGATCGCCACAGACGACAAAAACGCCACCAGTTCCTCGTACTTGTGGACCGGCGGGCGCGGATGGACGCGATACAGTGTGGGAATCTTGGATCGCTTCAGGAATTTCGCTGCCGCGACGTTAGCCGCGATCATGCACTCCTCAATGAGCTTGTGCGCCGGGTTGCGCTCATACGGTTTGACGGCATCGATGTTGCCATCGACGTCGAACACAAATCGGACTTCCTGACCTTCGAAGTCGAGCGCACCGCGCGCCGCGCGCCGCGCTGCAAAGCGCTGATAGAGCGCATACAGGTTTTCGATCTGCGGCAGCACATGCTGCAGGTGCTCGCGCACTTCGGCACGCTTTTCGCCGATGGCCTGCCAGACCTGCCGATAGGTGAGTCGCGCTGCCGAGCGCATCACGCCACTGAAAAATCGCGAGCGCGTGACTTCGCCGTTTTTGTCGACCCGCATCTCGCAGCACAAACACAAGCGATCGACGTTAGGTTTCAACGAGCAAATGCCATTGCTGAGTTTCTCGGGCAACATCGGCACTACGCGCTGCGGGAAATAAACGCTGGTGCCGCGCGCCTGCGCCTCATCGTCGAGCGGCGTGCCGGGAATCACGTAGCTGGCAACATCGGCAATGGCCACGATTAAACGAAATCCGCCGCCCCGCGCGGGTTCGCACCACACCGCGTCGTCGAAATCGCGTGCGTCTTCGCCATCGATGGTGACGAGCGGAACTTCGCGCAAATCCTCGCGATCTTTGCGTTGCGCTGGCTTGACGGTGTCGGAAATCTTGGCCGCCTGTTTGAGCACAGCCTCAGGCCATTCGTGCGGCAAGCCGTGGCTTTCGATGGCCATATCCACGGCCAAAGCGGTACCGACTTCCTCACCAAGAACGCGCACGACCTTTGCCACAGGCTGACGGTGAGCGGTAGGTGGCTCGGTGATTTCGGCAACCACCACATCACCCGGAGCCGCGCCCCCTGCCGCGCCTTTGGGAATCAGCAAATCCTGATGGATGCGCCGGTCGTCTGGCGCAACAACGCCAAAGCCAGCCTCTTCCAAATACCGCCCAACGACGCGCGGCGGGCGCCGCGACAGGATCGACACAATGGCGCCCTCCGGTCGATCGCGACGATCGCGACCGACCACGCTGACCAGCGCGCGATCGCCATGCAACACCTGGCGCATCGTGTTAGGCGGCAAATAGATATCGCCCTGCCCTTCATCCGGCTTTAAAAATCCGAAACCTTCGGCGTTGGCGATGACGGTGCCGGCGATCAAGTTCATGCGCGCAGCGATGCCGTAGCCGCCGCGCCGGTTCTGCAGCAACCGCCCCTGCCCGACTAACTCGTCGAGCAAGCTGCGCATCGCTTCGATTCCCTCGGCCGACTTATGGCCGAGTTCATCGGCGATCGCTTCGGCCTTCATGAGCTGCCCTTTGGCCTGCAAAAAAGCCAGAACCTGGGTTGGATTGGGTGCAGCGGCGAGTTTTTTCGGCATGCGGAGACACTACACCGCTGACGTCATTGCAGCCAGTCGTCGCTCATGGCGCTACCAGCGTGGTATCCATCTGAGTAAATATCGGTAGCGAAGCCGGATTCACGCTACTTCGCCAACGCCTCATAACGATCCAGCGCCGCCGCAGCCGCCTCGCGGCCCAGCGCGATCATCTCGCCAGCGCGCCAGAATTCGTAGAAGAAGCACGCATCGCGTGGGACCTGGATCAGCACGTCGGGCGGATCAAGCGCCAGTTGCATCTGACTAATGCGCGCATGCACAGTATCGAGCGAGCGCGACAGCAGCTCCATCAATCCGGGCTGATCGACTGCCGGCTTGCGCTCAACCATACGCGCCAGGAACGATTCGATGCGGGCACGCAAGCTGTCGTGCTCAGCTTTGCCTTCGGCCCCGGCGGCAACTGGCGCTGGTTGCGCAATGCGTGGACGGCGGAGCGCCGGCGGCAAAGGAGCGCTGTTGACGTCCACAGCAACGACGATATCGGCATGAAAAAACCGCGTAGCGGTGATCGGCACTGGCGCGAGCAGCCCGCCATCGACCACCTCGCGACTGCCGATGGTATGCGGCGTAAACACTCCTGGAATTGCGATCGAGGCGCGAATCGCCTCGAACAGCGAACCGCGTGTCAACCAGATTTCGCGCTGACTGCGCAGATCGGTGGCGACGGCAACGAACGGTGTCGGCAACTTCTCGATGTCGTGTTCGCCCACCAGCGCGCGCAGTGCCGAGATCACTCGCTCGCCGCGGATGAAACCGGGAGAGCCGAAGGTAAAGTCGAGCAATCGAATGACATCGCTGCGTTCGAGCGCTTGCGCCCATGCGGCATAGTCGGCCAGTTTACCCGCTGCATAAATCCCACCTACGAGCGCACCCATCGACGATCCGGCAATACCGGCCACCTGATAGCCGCGCTGCACGATCACTTGGATTGCGCCGATATGCGCCAGCCCGCGCGCACCGCCAGCGCCCAGGACGAGCGCCACGGAGGGCGCGGGGCTTTCCGGAATAATCTCGTTGTAGGTCATGCGAACGCCTCCTTGCGACGGCGTAGCATGACAGCGAGCAGCTCGTCTGGAGGATTGCCATGCGTCTCGCCTCATGGTTGCTGTTGTTTTGGTCGCTGACGCTAGGCGCTGCGGAACCGCGCGCGCCGGCCTCGCTGGCAGAGTGGCGCGACTGGGTGCTGCACTCGGAGCCGTGGCGAACCTGCCCTTTCTTTGCCGATCAATCGCCGCTGGACGAGACGCAAGTCGCTTGCGTTTTACCCGGCGCGACCACTATTCGTATCGATGGCGACGCGCGAATCGAGAGCGAGGTCTGGTTGTATGCAAGCGGTTATGTGCCTTTGATTGGCGCCGAACGCAGCGCTCGCGATCTGACAGTCAACGGCACCGCCGCCGTGCTCGAAGGCACCAGGACCTGGCTGGCTGCCGGTCGCTACACGCTAACTTATGTACTGCCGGCGCCCAGCGGCGGCTTCGAGTCGCTGCAGGTGCCAGATCAATACCGCCTGATTCAACTGCTCGTCGATGGAAGCCCGGTTTTTCCGTTGAACCGCGAAGGCACAACGCTGTGGCTGTCGCGCGCTGAGATCGCCACCGAGCGCGATGCACTGGAACTTGAAGTGCATCGTTTATGGAGCGATCGCCAGCCGCAACAACTGACCACGCAATTGACGCTGCACGTGGCCGGCAAGGCGCGCGAAATCCGGCTAGGTCCGGCGTGGCCCGAGGATTTCGAGCTGATGTCGATCGGCGGCGATTTGCCGGCGATTGTCGAGCCTGATCGACGGCTGCGCGTGCAAGCGACGGCCGGCAGTTACGCAATCACGATCGAAGCCCGTGCGCTCGCACCGGGCAACGAATTGCGCTTCGATTTCCCGAGCGAAAACTGGCCGGACACCGAGGTCTGGAGTTTTGCAGCGAACTCGCGATTGCGCGTGGTCGATGTGACCGGCGCAGCGCCCATCGATCCCGCCCAAGCCAGTGTGCCCGACGCGTGGCGCGCATTCCCCGCCTTCACCATCCAGAACGGCGATGCGATCACCCTGACCGAACGCAGCCGGGGCCTCGGACAAGGTAGCAATCGCTTGACGCTGAATCGCGATATGTGGCTCGACTTCGATGGCGGCGGCTACACCGTCGTCGATCGACTTAGTGGCTCCATGCGCGAGCGATTTCGACTCGATCTGGCTACGCCATTCGTGCTGACCAGCGCTTCGGAGCGTGGCGAGCCGCTACTGGTCACCGGCACACCGGACAACCGCGGCATCGAAGTCCGCTACCCGTCCTTGGATGTCAGCAGCACAGCACGCATCGGCAAAGTGAGTGAAATGCCGGCGCATGGCTGGAGCGAACGTCTGGATGCGTTGTCCATCAACCTCAATCTGCCGCCGGGTTATCGGCTATTGCATGCGTCGGGCCCGGACGCCTCGGGCAACGCGTGGATCGCGCAGTGGAGCATCTATACGGTGTTTATCGCCGCATTTGTCACCGTGCTGGCATGGCGCGTCGGCGGCCTGATGTTGGCGCTTGGCGTTGGCGCACTGGCGGTGTTCGGCGCGCATGAGCCCGACGTGCCGCGCTACAGCTTGATCGCACTGTTGCTCACTCTGTTGGCGCTGCGTGCGCTGCCGACTGGGCGTTTGCGCTCGCTCACTCTAGGCTTGAGCGCCGCTCTGTCGGTGCTATTTGTGCTGCTGGCGCTGTCATTTGCAGTGACCCAGGCGCGCTATGCGTTGCATCCGCAGTTGGCGAGTAGCGCGATCATCGCGCCGTGGCAGGGCCAGTCAGACTCCGCGGCTGCTCCGATGCCGGGAGCCCCGCCACCGCCACCGCCGCCACCGCCGCCGACCGCGGATGCCTACCAGCAAAACGTTGTCGAAAGCGCCATGAGCGGTATCGATATCGAGCGCTCGCGTGTAGGGCGTAAAGTGGAACGCTACGCCAAGGACGCTGTGATCCAAGCCGGCAATGCTCGCCCCACCTGGACCTGGGCCTCGGCATGGTTACGCTTCGATGGCCCAATCGCAAAGGACCAATCGCTGCGCCTGTGGCTCTCGCCGCCGTGGATGACCTCGCTGTGGCGTTGGCTACTGGTCGTGGCGCTGGCATGGATCGCACTGCATCTTTGGCGCACGCAGCGCCCAAGCAAGGCGCTGCTCGCTGCGCTGGCGCTGATCATGAGTCCGGCGCACGCGAGCGATATTCCCTCGCCGGAGATGCTGACGGAGTACCACACGCGTCTCACCGCAGCGCCGGCCTGCGTGGGTCAGTGCGCAAGCATCCCAGAAGCCACCGCGCAGATCAGCGGCGAGCGTTTCGTTTTGACGCTGGATGTCCACGCCGCCGAGCGCGTTCTGGTGCCGCTGCCGCTCGACGACACCGCACTGGCGAATGCGAGCTTGAGCATCGATGGCGCGCCTGCGCCGCTGTCTGGCGAAGGCGTCGCGCCCTTCGAACGCGGCGTGCATCGCGCCGTTCTCTCTGGCGATGTGCGTGGCGAGCGCATCGCTCTTGATTTCGACCTGCCGCCCGGGTCGATAGCCATCGACGCGCCTGGCTGGACAATCGGTGGCGTGCGCGATGGCAGATTGCTTGCCAATCGCCTGGAACTCGTTCGCGAAGCAGCGCCGGAGGGCGGCGGTGGCAGCGCGCTTCGGGTACCGATCAAGCCTTTCGTTCGTGTCGTACGCGAGCTGCGATTCGAGCTCGATTGGACGGTAGAAACGCACGTCGAACGCATCGCACCCATCGACGGCGGACTGTCGGTGCGGGTGCCGTTGCTCGACGGCGAGCAGCTGCAAGACACGGCGCTGAAAGTCGAGGATGGCGCCGTGGAGATCCCACTGCCGCCAGGCGAGCAACAGTATGTGTTCACCTCGCGTCTGGGGCGCCTGGATAGCTTGAGCCTGACGGCGCCCGACCAAAGCGCGCGCAGCGAGATCTGGCGCATCGTCGTCGGCCCGAGTTTTTCGTTGACGCACGCGGGCGTACCGGCATCCGAACCAGAAAATGGCATCAATGAAAGCGAGATGTGGGTCAGCCAGTTTCAGCCGCTGCCTGACGAGACATTAACGCTCAAGCTATCGCGACCGGCTGCAGTGCCGGGCGCCACGATGGTTGCCGATGCGCTGACGCTGGCGACCGAGATCGGCAAGCGCACGCGCACGCACACGTTGCGGCTCACGGTGCGCGCAACGCAAGGCGGAAGCCACACCTTGCGCTTGCCGCCCGACGCGGAGCTCCTGTCGCTGGACATCGATGGCCAAACGATGAACCTGCGGCCCGACAAGGGTGCGCTCGGCGTGCCAATCAAACCCGGCACGCAGACCATTGCGCTCAGCTGGCGCGAGGACGCCGCGGTGTCGATGCGCAGCCAAACACCGGCGCTCGACATCGGCATGGAGGTCGCCAACGTCAATCTGTCGCTGGCGCTGCCGGCGGACCGCTGGGTGTTACGTCTGGCCGGGCCGGTGGTCGGTCCGGCGGTGCTCTATTGGTCGACGCTGATTGTGCTGCTGGCGATCGGTTATGGCCTCGGCCGCAGCGGACGCGCGCTGCTTGGCGTTCGCGATTGGCTGCTGCTGGTGATCGGCTTTTCAGCGGTCAGCTTGGAGTCCCTGCTGGTGGTGATGGTCGCCTTCGTTGCGCTCGATGCGCGACAGCGCTACTTGCCAGGGAACCTGCGCCCGTGGCAATTCTCGCTGGCGCAAATGGCGCTCGGCGGTTGGGTTGCCCTCGCCTTCATCGCCATCGTCGTATCGATACCGTTTGGCCTGCTGGGCTCACCCGACATGTTGATCGAGGGCAATCGGAATGGACTGAACTGGCTCGCAGATCGCAGTACCAGCGCCTTGCCGCAGGCCAGCGCATGGAGCGTTTCGCTATGGTGGTACAAGGCGCTGATGCTGGCCTTCGCCTTGTGGCTCGCAGCCTCCCTGGTGCGCTGGATCAAGCTGGCGTGGACGGCGCTGAATAGCGGCGGTGGCTGGCCGACAAGGGCCGCAGACAGCGTCAAGACCGTTGACGCAGGGGGCTAATGCGCTGGCGACAACAGTGGGCGCGATGAACACCCGGCAATCGCGTCCACGGCTGTCAGACCTCGGTCGCGGTCAACGACCGCAGCTCGCGGCTAGTGTGTTGGCCCAAAAGCAATTTGAAGAATGTTCCGATGGATTTCGGCCCGAGGCAAGGCGCGAGGAAGGTGAAAGTCGGATGCTTTCGCGGCATGACGCGAGCCGACTCGAACGACCGGCGGCTGCGCCGACGGGCTAAATGCAACGCAGCATTCGGGTCGAGTGACTCGGAAATAATTCAAAGTACTTTCGGAACACCACACTAGATCGCTTGCGTCGCACCGGATCGAACCCGCAACGCCAGCACGCATAACACCGCGCCACTGGCCGTCAACGCCAGCGCACCCAGCGCCAAATGCGCGGCGTTGTGTTGTAGCCAGGGCGCCATCATGCCGGCGACCAGCGCATTGACGATGAGGCTCAAAAACATCTGCAAGCTGCTGGCGCTGCCGCGACGCTCGGGAAACAAATCCAACAACATGATCGATAGCTGCGGAAAACTGAGCGCCACCGCAGCGGCCACCAGCATGATCGGCAACACCGCCATCGGCCAAGTCAACTCGAACATTTGTGTGTACGCAACGTTAATCGCCCCCGCCGCGAGCATGGCCAGGTACGCATAGGCAATCACCTTCGCCGAGTCTGCTCGCCCGGCCAGCTTGCCGCTCAAGAACGAGCCAAAAATCATGCCGCCGATCGTAGGAACAAAAAAAGCGGCGAACTGGCGCTCGTTCATACCCAGATGCTCGAACACGAACACCGGCGCCGACGCGATGTACAAAAAGATCGCCGAGAAATTGAATCCAGCCGCGAACGCCAACAGTACGAATTTGCGGCTCTTCAGTATCGAGGCATAGCCGCTTGCCAGCGAACCGATGCGCAGCGGTACCCGCGCGCTCGGCGGGTGAGACTCCGGCAAGTAGCGCAAACATGCCAGTAACAAGACTCCCGTCAGCAACGTCAAAAACACGAACGACGCGCGCCAGCCGAACGCGAGCAGGTAGCCACCGACGATCGGCGCGATGGCCGGGGCGATGCCGAAGAGCATGCTGATGCCGCTCATCACGCGCTGCGCCTGCGTACCCTCGAAGCAATCGCGCACGATGGCGCGACCGACGATGACGCCCGGACCCGCGCTCAACCCTTGCAACGCGCGCCACGCCAGCAGCTCATCGAAGGAACGCGCAAAGGTGCAGCCCACCGATGCGAGCGTAAACACCACCAGCGACCCGATGATCACGGGACGCCGGCCTATTGCATCCGACAGCGCGCCATGCAGCAACGCCATCAAACCGTAAGCCGCCAGGTAAACGCTCAGCGTCTGCTGCATCTGAAACGGCGTCGCCGATAGCTCTTTGGCCATCAGCGGAAACGCCGGGAAAAAAGTATCGATCGCGAACGGGCCGATCATCGACAAACCGGCGAGCAGAACGATCAGACCGCGGGAATTGGGTGGCATCGACAAAGAATAACGCCTTGCGGCCGCCTTCCATCAAAGCCGCGACTCGGTTCGGCGCAAAGATCAGCAGTTCGGGCTCGGCGATTCTTGATCGGCAGGACATTCGCGCCGATCGCGTGGGTGCCATGAATGGCGCCCACGGCGGTCGCAAGAACATCAGGGGCGCGATTCATCGCGCCCGATGTCGACCTTTTGCCCAGCTATCGCCAATCGTAGTACGCGCGGCGATAGCGATGTTCGGGCGTCTCAAACAGCGCGGCATCAAGGATCGACCACAAATGGATGATCCACCCCAGCCAAACCAACCAAAGAATGGCCGCAAGCACAAACATGACGACAGCCTTGAGAAAGCGCCCCTGGATCAGTTGGCCGAGACCCGCAATAAAGAAACTGGCCAACGCCGCAATGATGTTGCCGAGTGAGCCTTGACCCATGTTGCAATTCCCTCCGATGTGGATAACCGGAGTTCTGCAATCACTGTGCCAACTCGAACCTTCGAGTAAGGTTTGGGTCCAATCTGGCGCGCGGCGACTTGACGCCGCCTTGGGGCCTCGGTCGGTGACGAGCAGTCAGAGCGGCGCCAAGCTGCCGCGGGATCAAGCACCGCTCGCCGCCCTGGCATTGGCGAATTCGACCAATTAGTAGTCTGCTTCCAACCGAAACCGGACGTTGTGCGATTGCGCAGCTTCGAGAACCTTCTCGAAGGCTTTCAGCTCTTCCAGGATGGTCTTTGCTCGCTTGATAGAGTCGGGATCGGACTCGATGTAGCCAGCCACCGCACGTACGGTATCCAGGCCATCGCCAGAATCGAACCACTGTTGACCACTGCCGCCAGCGCCGAAACCGCCCATGTCCCAGCCTTCCTGCTCGGCGATTTCAGATAGATCGTCGCTGCCGTCGCTCCCGGCGATGAAATCCGAGAAACGCGTGACGCCGATTTCGTCGGTGATCTCATCGATCTTTTCCATCATTTTCGCCAGCGCCTTGGCGCTCGGCATCATGTCGATCTCGTCGAGGTCTTGTTCCAGCGTGATGAAGTAGGTGTCGGACATTCGTCGATCAGGGTTCGTTGTGGTTGTCTTGGAGCAAAGTGAATAGTGAAAAGCGAATAGTCAATGGAAAAGCCGCTTTTGCCAACGCGGTCGGCTCTCCATTGACCATCGACTATTCACCATTCGCCGCTTTCGTCTCAGCGCGGAAACAAATGCTCCACCGCGGCGCGTTCTTCGCGCAACTCCTTCTCGGTAGCGGCCATGCGCTCGCGCGAGAAATCGTCGATGTTGAGACCTTGTACGATGGAGTAATTCCCGCCGGCGCAGGTCACCGGATAGCCATAGATCACGCCCGGAGCGATGCCGTAGCTGCCGTCCGATGGAATCGCCATGGTGACCCAGTCGCCGCTGTCGGTACCGAGCGCCCAATTGCGCATATGGTCGATGGCAGCGCCAGCAGCAGAGGCCGCCGATGACGCACCGCGCGCCTTGATGATCGCAGCGCCGCGCTGTTGCACGGTTGGGATAAAGGTGTCCCGATACCATGCCGAATCGACCTGCCCTGCCGCCGGCTGGCCCTTGATCACGGCGTGGTGAATATCCGGATACTGCGTCGCCGAATGATTGCCCCAGACGATCATCCGCTGGATATCGGTGTTGAGCGCGCCGGTTTTTTCGGCGAGCTGGCTGATCGCGCGGTTGTGGTCAAGACGCATCATCGCGGTGAACTGCCCAGCCGGAATGCTTGGCGCGTTCTGTTGGGCGATCAACGCGTTGGTATTCGCCGGATTGCCGACCACGAGCACCTTGATGTCGCGCGCGGCGTGGGCGTCCATCGCCTTGCCCTGTACCGAGAAAATCGCAGCGTTAGCTTCGAGCAGGTCCTTGCGTTCCATGCCCGGCCCGCGCGGACGCGCGCCCACGAGCAGCGCATAGTTGGCGTCCTTGAAGGCCACATTGGCATCGTCCGTGGCGACCACGCCATGCAGCAAAGGGAACGCGCAGTCGTTCAGCTCCATCACCACACCGGCCAGGCCGGGCAACGCTGGCGTGATTTCCAGAAGGTGCAAAATCACCGGTTGATCTTTGCCGAGCATGTCGCCCGAAGCAATGCGAAACAGCAAGGCGTAGCCAATCTGGCCGGCAGCGCCAGTGACGACGACGCGAACGGGAGCTTTCATGGGTCTCGATTCCTTATGAACAAACGCGGCAGTTAGTGAAGCTCTGAGCAAAATTCTTCAAAGCGCTTTAATCCCTCAGTCAACTCTTGCGCTTTGCAGGTGTAGGAAATGCGTAATGCTTTGGGTTCTCCGAAAGCGCTTCCAGGAACGCAGGCCACGCCCTTGGCGTCCAGCAGTACGTTGCAGAAGTCGACATCGTCCGTGATCGATGCCGCGCCATGCCGTTTGCCGAACGCGAACGAGACATCCGGAAACGCATAAAAAGCGCCTTGCGGCCGCGGGCAACTCAGTCCTTGGATACGTGCGAACGTGGCCATCACTTCGTCGCGCTTGGCCATGAACTCGCCGGCCATTTTTTGCGGAATATCCTGCGGGCCGGTCAGCGCTGCAATAGCAGCCGCGCACACCACCTCCGGTAAATTCGTGATGTGGTTCGAATTCAAAGTGACCAATGCCTGGGCCAGCTCCACAGGCGCGGCAGCAACACCGACGCGCCAGCCCGGCATACCGTAGGTCTTGCTTAAGGAATCGAGCAAGATGACGCGGTCGCGTAAGTGCGGATGCGTCTTCAGCAGGTGATGCCAGCCCAGGCCATCGAAGATCATCTGGTTGTAGATGTCGTCCGACAAAATCCACACGTGCGGGTGTTTGCTCAGCACATCCCCCAGGGCGCGGATTTCGGCTTCCGTGTAAACCATGCCAGTCGGGTTGCCCGGATTGTTCAGAACCAGCAACTTCGTGCGCGGTGAAATCAACGATTCCAGCTGTGCAGCGGTGAGTTTGTAGTCCTGCTCGCTACCGCAATACGCGACCTTGATATCGGCGCCGAGGATACGCGCAATGTCGATGTGGCTCGTCCAATACGGCGCCGGAAGTATCAGCTCATCGCCTTCTTCCAGGATCGCGTACATCACATTGAAAATCACATGCTTGGCGCCCACGCCCACGCACAAGTTCTTGCGCTCGAAGCCATCGAAGCCATTGCGCTTGAAGTGCGCCAGGAACGCATCCAGCAATCCGTCCGGACCGCGATTCGACCCGTAATTGCCGCTGTCCCGATCGAGCGCTTGATGCGCTGCCGCGTAGACGTGCTCGCCGGGCAGGAAATTCGGTACGCCAATCGAAAAACTGATGATGTCGCGGCCCTGCGCTTTCAGCGCTTTGGCTTTTTCTGCCACGGCCATGATCGCGCTCGGTACCGCGCGGCTCATACGTGTCGCCAATCCTGGCATCGGCTTTCATCCGTCAATGAGTCAGCCTGCAAGCATAGCGTTGGAATGCCTGATGTGGCCCCATTCTTCGAGCCATTACGTATGAACTGACGATTACACCGACGACTCGACGGCAAACCCAACGACGGTAACTAAGCTTATGATTTATAAACATTCTGCAGCAACCTTGATGGGCATCGCCATAAGCTTTGCCGCAATTGCCGACGACACGCGCAGCGTGTCGGGCCATCTGACCATTGATGGCAAGCCGCAGGCAATTATCGACATCCTGGCGGTACCGAACGCATTTGGTGCGGAGATCTACGCGAGCACTGCCGCCTTCGACTGGGAACGATTCGCCGAAGACGGCGTGCTTGACGGGTCCGACACGATAATCATTGCATCAAGCGAAACGCCCGTGCTGCGTTTGACGGTTGACGCTAACGGAAGCCCTTTGTTCTGCGTGAAACTGCGCCGTGGTTTCGACCGATCGGAATTTTGCGACGATATCCAGCTGGCGCTGTCGACGACGAGTAAGACGCGGCTCGCCGGAACACTGGCGGCGCGGTCCGAATCGGGCAATTCGCTGCAGATCAAGTTCGACGTCCCTGTCCAATCCACGCTGACGCCTGTCGTTCGCGGCACGGCGTTTGCCGGAGACGGGCATGCGGCGGCCAAAGCCTTCCTCGCCTATACGACAGCGCTCGCGAGTGCCGAGGCGGCGAAGCTTCTCCCAGTGTTGCCGCCCGAAGCGCGGCAACAACTGGAAAGCATGTCGGACCAAGATCGCGCCAAGCGCATCGGCATGATGCGGACCATGGCGCCGCAGGATGCAACCATCAGCGGCGGCAGTGTCGATGGCGATCGAGCCTTCATCGACTTCACAGGTCGCAGCGAGTCCGGCGCAATGTCCGGCAAAGCGGAGATGCGCCGGATCGACGGTCGCTGGTTCCTGAAATCGATTCGCTCGAAGGGCTGAACTATCCGAACATCAGCGTATTCAGGCGTCTCACGAAGCCGCTGGGATCTTCGAGCTGGCCACCTTCGCTGAGCACGGCCTGCTCGAAGACCAGCGTTGCCAGATCGGCGAAGCGCTGCTCGTCGGTCTCGTTCTGCAGGCGCAGCGTCAACGGATGGGACGGATTCAACTCCAGATTCGGCGCGCCCGCACCGGCCGCCTGCCCCGCCTGCTTGAGCAAGCGCTGCGTGTGCAGCGATAGCTCGTGTTTATCCACGACCAATACCGCCGCCGAATCGCGCAGGCGGCTTGATCCGCGGACCGCCTTGACCTTGTCGCCCAGCGCCGACTTCACCCGATCAGCCAAGCCTTCCGCCAGTTCCACCGACTCTGGCTTGTTCGTCCCTGGCAAGTCGTCGATGGCCGCCAGGTCGATATCGCCCTTGGCAACCGACACAAACGGTTTGCCATCGAACTCGTGAATGTAAGACAGCGCCCATTCGTCGATGCGATCGGACGCCAGCAACACCTCTACACCTTTGCCGGCGAACTGCTCCAAATGCGGCGAATGTCGTGCGGCGAGATGGCTTTCGGCGGTGATGTAGTAGATCGCCGTCTGGTTGGGGCGCAGGCGGGCTACGTAGTCGGCCAAAGACACGGTCGGCGCGGGGCCGGTGGTGCTGGTCGAGGAAAAACGCAACAGTTTGGCAATGCGCTCACGATTGGCAAAATCTTCGGTCAGACCCTCCTTGAGAACCTGACCGTATTCCTCGTAGAACTTGGCGTACTTCTCGGTATCGTCCTGAGCGAGCTTTTCCAACATGTCGAGCGTACGCTTGATCACCGCCGCTCGGATCTGTTGGGTGAGCTTGTGATCCTGCAATAGCTCGCGCGACACATTCAGCGGCAAATCGTCCGAATCGACCACGCCGCGTACGAACCTCAAGTACGAGGGCAACAACTGCTCGGCGGCGTCCATGATGAAGACGCGTTTGACGTAGAGCTTCAAGCCATGGCGTTCGTCGCGTTGCGCGCCGAACAGATCGAACGGCGCCTTGGCCGGCACGTACAACAGGGTGACGTAGCTTTGACTGCCTTCAACCTTGTTGTGCGTGTACGTCAACGCCTCGCCATCGCCATGAGTCAGGTGCTTGAAGAAGCCCTGGTAATCCTCGTCTTTAAGCTCCGACTTCGGCCGCACCCACAAAGCCGAGGCCTGGTTGACGGTCTCAAACTCGGCTTGTTTACCTTCCTCCTCGGCCACACCGCGCATACGGATCGGGAATGCGATGTGCTCGGAGAACTTGTTGATCAGCGAACGCAAGCGCCAACTGGCCAAAAACTCGGATTCCTCGGGCTTCAAATGCAGGACGATCTCGGTACCACGCGGCGCATGCTCGATCGCATCGACCTGGTACTCGCCCTTGCCGTCAGATTCCCAGCGAACGCCTTCGCTCGCGTCCGCACCTGCGCGGCGCGTTGTCAATGTGACCTTGTCGGCAACGATGAAGGCCGAATAGAAGCCGACGCCGAACTGACCAATCAATTGCGCGTCCTTGCGCGCATCGCCCGACAGGCTTTCCAGGAACTTGCGTGTGCCCGAGCGCGCAATGGTGCCAATGTTCTCGACCACTTCGTCGAAACGCATACCGATGCCGTTGTCGCGAATCGTCAGCGTCTTGGCTGTCTCATCGGTCTCGATCTCAATCTTCAGCGCCGGATCGCCGGCCAGCAATTCGGGTTGCGATATCGACTCGAAGCGCAGTTTGTCGAGCGCGTCAGACGCGTTCGAGATCAGCTCGCGCAGGAAAATCTCTTTGTTGGAGTACAACGAGTGGATGACGAGGTTAAGTACCTGCTGGACTTCTGCCTGAAAAGCACGCGTTTCTTGGGTCATGGCGGTAGGCGGGTGTGAGATGCGCACATGTTGGGGGCGCGATTCGGGGTTTCAAGCGGCGACCTCCGAAACGCCCAGCCGCCCGCCGCACACGCCGAAACGACGCTTGATCTGTCAACTTCGCGCCGCATTTACGGTCTGTTGGTCGATAAAGGCAAAGGCGGAGTTCGGGTGAAAGCGTTTTATGTGGCGTTGTCGATGCTGCTGCCGTTCGCGGCGGGGGCCGCAGAGCGTGCGGAGACGCCAGAGCTCGCGGTTACGCTGGTGGCAGAGTCGGGCTTGGTCCGCGAGTCCTCCGACGGTCGCGGGCAGCCGCTGTGGCTGGGTGTGTTGCTCGAGCATGCGCCGCAATGGCATACGTACTGGCTGAATCCCGGCGATTCTGGACTGCCGACCAAGTTGACGTGGACGCTGCCGGAAGGCGTCACGGCGAGCGAGATCGCTTGGCCGCATCCGGAACGCTTCGAGCTGTCGGGGCTGTACAACTTCGGATATCACGACCGCCAGCTTTTGCCGATCGAGGTTCGGGTACCCGCCGGCTACACGGCAGAAAATCTGCCAGTTTCAATGAAGATCGATTGGCTGGTCTGCAAGGAAGAATGCATACCTGGGTCGGCCACGTTGGCGTTGACAATTCCAGTGGTAGCGAGTGCCGAACCGGGACCCTATGCAGCGGACTTTGCCGCGGCGAGATCTCGCTGGCCAAGCGCCAGCGCCGTCAATGCCAGTACACAGATCGCCGCCAATTCGGTGACCATCGAGTCGGAGTTGCCGAGCGGCTTCGTTGCCGACGAGCCTTTCGATTTGTTTCCAGTGCAGGCCGAGATTCTGTCCAATGTGCCGGGTACGGCCACCGTGGGCAACGGCGTTTTGCGCTGGGTCGCGCCGCGCAGCGACTATTTCCAGAACGCGCCCGAGCACGTAAGCGTTGTCGTCACCCAGGGGAAGCCGCCGCTGTCGCGCTCATGGCAGATCGATGCAAAAGTAGTGGACCTCGGAGTCGCAGTCGCGGCCGCGAATGCGACGACGGGCACACCGGACACTCCCCCTGAAGCGCCGATGGGCTTTGCATTGGCGCTGTTGTTTGCGCTGCTAGGCGGCGCGGTTTTGAACTTGATGCCTTGCGTGTTTCCGGTGTTGGCGTTGAAAGCGCTGAGCCTGCAGGGCGGAGCGCATCCACGCCACGGCGTGTTCTACACACTGGGCGTAGTGCTGAGTTTCCTGCTCCTTGCGGGTGTGTTGCTGGCGTTGCGCGCATCGGGTGAAGCGCTCGGTTGGGGCTTTCAATTGCAGGAGCCTTGGCTGGTCGCATTGCTCGCCTACCTGTTTTTTGCAATGGGCTTGAGCTTGTCGGGCGTGTTCGCGGTGGGCGAACGCTGGATGGGCATAGGTCAGGCGCTCACCGACGGCGAGAGCGATCGTGCCGCGTTTTTCACCGGCGTTCTGGCGGCGGTGGTGGCGAGCCCATGTACCGCGCCATTGATGGCCGCGGCACTCGGCTACGCGCTAACGCAATCGGCCCCGATTTCGCTGGCGATCTTCGCGGCGCTCGGATTCGGCCTGGCGCTGCCGTATCTCGCACTCACAATGAGTCCGGCGCTCGCGGCGCGGCTGCCCCGCCCAGGGCCATGGATGGATCGCTTCAAGCATTTTCTGGCGTTTCCGCTGTACCTGAGCGCCGTTTGGTTGGTGTGGGTTTTCGGCGAGCAGCAAGGCGCGATGGCGATGGGTCAGGTGCTCGCCGGTGCCGTTGCGCTGGCGATGGCGCTGTGGCTTTTGGGATCGCCACACAGCGGACGTGCGTCGGTTGCGATCGCATTGCTCTCGCTGGGCGCTGGCGGCTACGCGCTATCGCGTGCCGTAGCGCACGAACCTGCGGTTGCCTTGGAATCGTCTTCGAGCGTTGCTTTCGACGCCACCGATTTGCAATCGCGCGTTGCCGGCGGCGAGGCCGTGCTGGTCAATATGACGGCTGCCTGGTGCATCACGTGTCTGGCCAACGAACGCGTTGCCCTCAGCACGGACGCAGTGCAAGCGGCGATGCGCGACAAAGGTGTGACCTATATCAAAGGCGACTGGACGCGCCGCGACGAAGCTATCACACGCTATCTGGCGCAATTCCAGCGCACCGGCGTGCCGCTGTACGTGCTCTATCCCGGCGGCAATCGCGCCCCGCAAGTGCTACCACAATTACTGACACCAGACATCGTTCTTGATGCTCTGGAATCAGTCGACCCAGCCCGCCGCAACCCTGACGCGGCATTCGTTACGGAGATGTAGTCATGATGAAGACCGTGTTATCCACCTTGCTCGCTGTCGGCTTGTCGGGCGCGGGATTCGCCGCAACCGTCGGCCAACCTGCACCGGGTTTTACGCTCACCGACTCCAATGGCAAAACGCACAGTCTGGGCGATTTCAAAGGCAAGACCGTGGTTCTCGAGTGGACCAACCACGAGTGCCCGTTTGTTGTGAAACACTACGGCGCCAACAACATGCAACAACAGCAAGCAGCAGCGACCGGCGACAACGTGGTGTGGCTCAGCATCAACTCCGGCGCAGCCGGTAAGCAGGGCCACGTCGATGGCGCCGGCGCCAACGCCGTCATGACCAAGAATGGTCACAAGAGCACCGCGTACTTGCTCGATGCCGACGGCAAGGTGGGCCAGGCCTATGGCGCCAAAACCACGCCACATATGTACGTGATCGACGCCAATGGTGTGTTGGCATACAACGGCGCCATCGATTCCATTCCGAGCGCCGATCAGGCCGATATTCCCAAAGCTACGCAATACGTGACCCAGGCGCTTGGCGAGATCAAGGCCGGCAAGCCGGTCAGCGTGGCGACCACCAAGCCATACGGTTGCAGCGTGAAATACTGATGCAGCGTCGCTGCGGGCCGCACGGCGCGGCCCGCAGCGCGGCCTGTCGCAGGCGCCGCTCGAAAATCGACCCTTCGACGATGTCCTGCTATGTTTTCGGTTCGTGACCGACGTGAACGGACCGTATGCACCGACTTCTCTTCGCCGTTTTCAGCCTTTCCGCCGCCCTTCCCGCGCTCGCGCTCGACGACGAAGCGTGGATCGAACGCCACATGCAGGGCGTGCGTATTGTTGAGGCGCCTGCACCTATCGTGCAGCGCGTGGCGCCCAAAACGGTTGCGATTGCCCTGTCGGATCTTGGCAAGCATATTGGCCAGGACGTTATCTTCTTGCTCGACACCGGGCGCGAACGCCGCGGCACGATTCAGTCGGTCGACGCCCAGAATGTCACCATCGTCACCAAGCTCCACGGCGGCCGGGCGGAGCTGGAAGTGCCGCGTGCTTCGATCAAGAGTGCGAGCAAGCGGCCATGATGGAATATCTGGGTTTCTCGCTACTATCGTCCGTCTTCGTCATCTGGATGGTCATCATCATCTGGCGCGATAGCGCGTTGATGGCCATTCTCACGTTCTTCATCTGGCCGATTGCGATCCTGCCACTGATCCAGAACTGGGGCGTCAAAGGACGTGATATCCGCTTACCCTTTACGCTCTGCGTGATTTCGGTCATTTGGAGCGTCTACAACGTAACGAGCGATCCGGACCAGGTGGCAGCCTTCGACGCGTTTACGGCAATCGAAGAGCTGCGCGTATCCGATCCGGCCCGCGCTGAGGCGCTCGATCAGGAAGTCGCTGAGGAACTGATTAAGGCCCAGATGGAAGGCCGCGATCCAGACTTCGAAAACCTGCCCGGCATGATCGCGCTAAGGCAATCGCACGAGAAGGCGCAAGCCGCCGCAGCGCCGCCAACGATCATCGAGGCGCCAGAGGCTGACGACAGCGCGCAGCAGGCTGAAGAAGCAGCACGACTAGCTGCAGAGCAAGCAGCCAACCTCCAGCGCGCCGCGCTTTCGCTGGCGCCCCTGACAGGAACGGTGGCGTTGGCACCAGCCAACGCATCGTTGGTGTTGCCTGCATCCTACAAGTTCATCCCAACAGAGCAAACCCAAGCACTTGCAACCGCAATCAAGCTTCCGCCCATGCCGGGCGAGATAGGCTGGGTGGTCCATAGCAAAGTCGATCTGACTCAAGCGACCGCGTGGTTCGTACGCGTCGGTTTCGATCCTGGGCATCTAACGCTCGGCAATCCCAGCGAACTTGCAGCGTCTGTGCTGGCCAAAAACAGCACCGGCCAACCCAGCTTCAGCACAGGCGAAATGGGGCCGACATGGAACGCCCAGCGCGAAACTGCAACCTGGGGCCAACGCATGTTGTGGGGCCAGCACACCGTGAAACTGCTGGCGCACGGCGCATTGGTTTTCAGCATGCACTCGCCACTCAGCGAGCCTGAAGAGCTGGGCATCCGTGCCACGCGACTGCTGGCATCGAAAGTCACGGTTGATAAGGGTTTCGATCTGGCGTCGTACACGCCAGAAACGCACGGTGCGGCCCGCGGCGAGCTGGCGACGTTTATTGCTGGGGACCGGAAACTGTAGCCGCTATCGGTTGGGGGTCGGACCGACACAAGAAATTGCACGCTTCTCGCTGTCATCACCGACCGCCCAACCAGATAAAAGAGGAAGAACAGGTTGAACAACATCCACTGGCGCGATCGATTGCGCTATCGATTCGAAAACACCCTGGCGCGTGGCACGGTGGCGATCATCGGCTGGCTGGCGTTGGTGTCCCTGATCATTGTGCTGCTGGCGGCGATCGCGCTGGTGGTGTTTGGACTGGGAACCGATCCCGACGACCCGGCGTCGCGATATGGATTTTTCGAGGGCGCCTGGCAGAGCATGATGCATGCCCTCGATGCGGGAACGCTCGCTGGCGATTCCGGCTGGGCACTGCGGGGCCTGATGCTCCTGGTGACGATCGGCGGCATCTTCATCGTGTCGAGTTTGATCGGTACGATCACCGCCGGCCTCGACAGCAAGCTCACCGAACTGCGCAAAGGCCGCTCGCGGGTCATCGAACATGACTTCACCCTGATCCTGGGTTGGTCGAGCAAGGTGTATTCGCTCATCGGCGAATTGATCGTCGCCAACGAGAACCAGAAAGCGCCGCGCATCGTGATCCTCGCCGATCGCGACAAAGTAGAAATGGACGACGACATTCGCGCCAAGTTTTCATCGACCAAGAACACGCGCGTGATCTGTCGCTCTGGCGATCCGCTCGATCTCGACGATCTCGCTGTGGTCTCGCCCAACAATGCCCGCTCGGTGGTGATTCTGGCGCCCGAGGGCGACAACCCCGATATCCACGTGATCAAATCGGTTCTGGCGTTGACCAATAACCCGAATCGCCGAAAAGAGCCGTTCCACATCGTTGCCGAGATTCGCGACGAGAAAAATCTCGAAGCCGCAGAACTGGTCGGCAACGGCGAAGCAATCTACGTGCGCGGCGAAGAGCTGATCGCACGGGTGACGGCGCAAACCTGTCGCCAATCGGGGTTAAGCGTGGTCTACACGGAGCTGTTGAACTTCGATGGCGCCGAGATCTACATCAAGCCAGAACCGAACCTTGCCGGCAAACCGTTCCGCCACGCCATTGCCGCATACAAGGACTCGACCGTCATCGGCCTGATGCGTAGCGATGGCGAAGTGCTGATCAATCCACCGATGGTGCTGCTTTGTCGCCCCAGCGATTCGATCATCGCCATTAGCGACGATGACGACACGTTAGTGCTCGATCAGCATCAACCGCCCGCCCCGGATATGGCTGCCATCGCACACGGCACGCCGCGCGCGGCGAAACCCGAGCGCACGTTGTTGCTGGGCTGGAACGCCAAAGCCGAATCGATCATTCGCGAGCTCGATAATTACGTGGCGCCAGGCTCAGAGCTTATCGTGATGTGCGATCGCGACGTACGCGATACGCTGCTGGCGCTGTCGAAATCGATGCAACGCCAACGCCTGCGCTTTGCACGCGGCGATACCAGCAATCGCGCCCGGCTGGATGCGCTCAATGTACCGAGCTACGACCACATCATCCTGCTCAGTTATAACGACCTGCCCGTCCAGGAGGCGGACGCGCAAACGCTGATCACGCTCTTGCATCTTCGCAACATCGCCGAACAACACAACGTCGACTTGAACATTGTCAGCGAGATGATGGACTTGCGTAATCGCGCGCTGGCGCAGGTCGCCAAGGCGGACGACTTCATCGTCAGCGACAATCTGGTGAGCCTGATGCTGAGCCAGCTCGCCGAAAACCGCGTGCTCGACAAGGTGCTGCGCGTGCTGTTCAGCGCGGATGGTTCGGAGATCTACATCCGCCCGATCAGCGATTACATCGAGGTCGATCGGCCGGTGAATTTCTACACCGTGCTCGAAGCCGCAGCCCGGCGCGGCGAAACTGCGATCGGCTATCGGAAAATGCAGTACAGCGACGATGCCGAGCGCGGATATGGCGTCAAGCTCAATCCGCGTAAGGATGAGATCGTGAAGTTCGCAGCGAACGACATGATTGTCGTGCTTGCCGAAGATTAACGTCTGGCGCCGCTATACTTCGCGGCCTTTTCCAGAGGAAGAATTGCCATGTCCGATATCGTCATCGTCGGTGCCAAACGCACTGCCATTGGGTCGTTCAACGGCGTGTTTGCCGATGTGGCCTCGCCCGACCTTGGCGCCACCGCGATCAAGGCGGCGCTCGATCAATCCGGGGTCGCTGCTGCCGATGTATCGGAAGTGATCATGGGCTGCGTACTGCCCGCGGGCGTGGGTCAGGCGCCCGCTCGTCAGGCCGCACTCAAAGCCGGTGTCCCGGTTGGGACCGGTTGCACCACGATCAACAAGGTCTGCGGCTCGGGGATGAAAGCGACAATGCTGGCGCATGACATCCTCAAGGCCGGTAGTGCGGACATCGTTGTCGCCGGAGGCCTTGAGTCGATGACACGCGCGCCGTATCTGCTCGGCAAAGCGCGTTTTGGCTATCGCTTCGGACATAGCGAAGTGCTCGACCACATGGCGCTCGATGGCCTACAGAACGCCGCCGATCGCAAAGCCATGGGCGAGTTCGCTGAGCTCTGCGCCAGTAAGTACACGTTTACGCGTGAAGAGCAAGATGCGTACTCTGCCGAGTCCGTGCGCCGCGCACTGGCCGCGCAGGCCGACGGCAAGTTTGCGGCTGAAATCGCGCCGGTGACGGTCGCCGGGCGCAAGGGCGATGTGGTGATCAGTAGCGATGAAGAGCCGCCTGCCTGCGATATCGGCAAGATCGGCAGTTTGCGTCCAGCGTTCAAGAAAGACGGCACAGTCACTGCAGCCAGCTCATCGAAAATTTCCGATGGCGCGGCCGCGTTGGTCGTCACGCGCAGCGAGGTCGCCAGCGCCAAAGGTCTGACGCCGCTGGCGCGCATCGTCGCTCACGCCACCCACGCGCAGGAACCCGAGTGGTTTACCACCGCACCCGTCGGCGCCATCCAGAAAGTGCTCGCCAAAGCCGGCTGGGCCGTTGGCGACGTCGATCTTTTCGAGATTAACGAAGCCTTCGCCGTTGTCGCCATGGCGCCGATCCGCGAGCTTGGCATTGACCACGCAAAAGTCAACGTCAACGGTGGCGCCTGCGCGCTCGGTCACCCCATCGGTGCCAGCGGCGCACGCCTGATCGTCACCTTGATCCACGCCCTCAAAGACCGCGGCGGCAAACGCGGCATCGCTTCGTTGTGCATTGGCGGTGGTGAGGCGACGGCGATTGCGATTGAGGTTTTGTGAGTTAAGCCGAACTAAGGATCTGCCGAATTCTGAGCAGTCGGTGCTTGGGACGCGCGATTGGCCGCATGCGCCTCCACATCGACTGGCTCGGGGTGGAAAGCGGCAGCAAGGCTGCCGGAATCCAAAAGATTAAAGTGCTCTACTCGAACCCGTTCACCAACACTCGCTGACGGAAAACCGCGCCTTGATCGATCCAATCGCGGATAAGGCGTTGCTCGTCCAGACTGAGCGGCGGGCGGCTGCGTGGCATACGTAGGCCGACGCCGGGGTTGCCGCAATTGACTTTGCGGAACAGCAAACTATTTGTGGCCGAAAAAGGCAGCACGCGCTTGATGGTGGCGTCTTGCGCTGAGTCGACATTGACCAGCGCCGCGAAGGAGTTGGCGGGCGCTAGCGACAGCGCGCCGGAGGTGTTTGGCGAGTGACACGCAGTGCACTTGGCATCTTGAGTGGGGCCGCCAGTGAAGATGGCCTGGATCACTGCCTCGTATTCGACGCTGGCATCGAGCGGCGCGGGATCGAGGGTGTCGCAGTTCGTGGGATCAGGCGCCGCACTGACCAGCTGCGCAAAACACAATGCGACGAATACGACTGGCGATTTGTTCATCGGGCTCAGGGCGGCGAGTTGGGTTGCATCAGATGATGCCGCACCGCGTCGCGCATTGGACGCGACGCGGTTGGCTTTTCTTGCTCGGTCGCGCGAGATGCGCGTTCGCCGGTTATTCGCCGTCTGGCTCAGCGACTTCGTACTCGTATGTGCCGATGGATTTGCCATCCATCTTGACATCCATTCGATAGACGCCGACCGGCCACTCGCGCGGCAGCGACACTCGCGTTGTGATGGTGTTGGCCAGCAGCCCGCTGCTGACGACCTCGGTGATCTTGATGTTTTTCCCGGCCGTCGTGTCTGCCGACCAAAACTCGACCACGAACTTGTGATTGCCTGTTTTCAGCTCATCCAGCTTGATCGAAAAATGCTGTTGCAAGTCCGAAGGAACGAATAGCTCCACGGTCTCGCCGGGCTCGCCTTCGTCGTCCGCCATCAATGTAACCGACTTGATCCCTGTGGCCATTGCATAGGCGGGCAACATCGACCAAACCAACACACTTGCGCGAATGAACTTCATTGCCTTTCCCTGTTGAGCGTGACCCTAGTGTCACACTGAGACCCACGCGCTAAATCACCGTGGCGTGCCATCGATACCTCGAACCTATAAGCACATCGTTCAGCATCGAAATCGCCGCATTCGGGTGACCTGCTACTTTTTCTTCGCCGGCTTTTCGGGCTTGGCTTCCTCTAACAAGAAGGTCAGCCGTAAAGTCACGCGGTAGTCGACCACCTTACCCTTTTCTACAACGACCTTCTGCTCGGACACCCAGGCGCCCTGGATGTTCTTCACTGTTTCCGATGCCCGCGAAATCCCCTGCTGAATGGCGTCTTCAAAGCCTTTAGGCGACGACGACGAAATCTCGATGATCTTGGCAACGCTCATGTTCTGCTCCTTCAAAAACTGCCGACACAGCGTCGGCGGGACGCGCTCAGCGCTGCGCTGTGCAGTACTGCTCGCGAATCTTGAGTGCCTCAGGCATCCATTCGTTGAGCTGGCGAATGCGCGTGTCGTGGCTTGGGTGCGTGGAAGCGAATTCGGGCGGCGAACCCTGGCTTGCGGCGGCCATACGCTCCCACAAGCGTGGCGCCTCCGTTGGATCGAAACACGCAGCGGCAGCGAACATCAGACCCATACGATCGGCTTCGGATTCGTGATCGCGCGAGAAAGGCAGCAACACGCCAAACTTGCTCCCCGCACCAAGCGCCGCCATCACATTGCGCTGTGTGCCGGGATCCATATCCGAAATCGCCATACCGGCGGCCATCGAGCCCATCTGCACGAGCTTTTGGTAAGCCATGCGCTCGGCGCCGTGGCGCGCGATGGCGTGTGCGATTTCATGGCCCATGACTGCGGCCAGTCCATCGACGTTAGCAGTGATCGGCAGGATTCCGGTGTAAACCGCGATTTTGCCGCCGGGCATCGCAAAGGCATTCGCCTGCGGCGATTCAATGACGTTGACGTCCCACTCGAAACCCGGATCGGCCTTGGGATCGAGCTTGCGCACCGCCTCGATCAGGCGAATGGCGATGGCGCGCACTTGCTGCGGCACCTGACCCTGCGTCACGACACGCTCGGTTTGCAGCAGTTGCTGGTACGCCTCAAAACCCAGCGCCATTTCCTGATCGCGAGTGATGTCCACCAACTGCGAGCGGCCGGTTAGAGGCACTTCGGATTGATTGGCGAAGTAGTAGTACAGGAAGTACCCGCCGAACAGCAGAATCGGCAACCAACGAATGCCGCCGCTGCGGCGCGGTTGGCCAATCATGGCTCGTCATCCTCGTTGGCCTGCGTTCCGGCAGGCGCCCCCAGTATCTGATTGATCTCGATGAAGAAACCATCGGGATCGTAGATCGCACTGAACATGACCGGGATCACGCCTTTACCGCCGGGCCCTGGATACTCAATGCGCTTGGGCTCGGTATGCACGGCAATACCCGGCACGGCTTTGACTTTGACCCAGCGCTGATCCAAATCCTTGGCGTTGATGACAACAATGCTGTCGCCAGCCATCGGGCGCCTGTTCTCTGGCGGCGGCGGGTTTGGATCATCCAGCCGCTGCATCAGGCCAAGCGCGCCGATAAACGTGTCGTTGGCGCGCATCAACACCAGCCGCGTGGTCGGCGGCTTCTCGCTGCCGTCTTCTTGCTTACCGCCGCCGAGGCGCTCGTCGTAGACAACAGTGAGACCCAGCGCATCTCGATACAACGGCAAGGACTTGTCGATATCGCGCACCAACAGTGTGGTGCGACGTAGATCGACCGGAATGCGCTCGGACTCGGGCACCGGTTCGGCGCGCGCTGGCGATGCCATCATGGCGCCGCATAGCAAGAATGCAAAGATTCGCATAAAGTGCTCGCTCTTATTCGCTCTGCTCGGCCTGTTCGGCCTCCACGGCCCGCGAGGCGTAATCGTCGGCGGCGGGGATCAAGATGGCTGCCAGAATGCTGATTCCGAAAATTCCCACAAAGATGATGACGCCCCACTTCGACCAGCTTCGCTGGACGCGATTGAAGTGCTCGATGCTGTCCCAGCGATTGTTGCGCCAGGCCATTTCGCGGCCTTTGATACCCAGGTAAATCGTCATCAAAAAGCCGACATAGGGTATCAGCGCCAGCAATCCGATCCAGGTACGGTTGCCGATGGCCCAAATCCAGCTCAGCAGGAATGCGCCCCACGACCAGCCCTTGACCTCTTCGGGCACAACGATGCCGCTGCCGCCACCAGAGTTGTTGATGCCACCATCGAAATCGGCCACTCGCGCGTTCGGCGCTTGGTAAGGATTGCTCACGGCTCGGCTCCAAACGATGGGTAGCTGACGATATGCCTAATTGCGCGTGTTGGTAAGTTGTTTATCCCGCGCACGGCTTGCGCGTGGTGAGCAGTTGCACCGCAACGTTGTTGGCCGAGAACTGACCGCTCAGCGGCGCTTGAAAGTCGGCGCTGAAAGACCAGCGCCCGGTGAGGTTCGCTGCCGGCGCGTCGAACACGCGGGCGAACTGGCCCACAGTCCGATTACTCACCGCGACCGCCGCGCAACTTGGACAAAAGCCCGTGTACTGCTGCAGATTCAACGGCGCCGCGTTGAACGCGCTTTGCGTTCCCAGCAACCAACGCGGCCGGCCACTGCCGTCGTACAGATACAGCACGCCGAAATCGGTGCCCGGCCGGGTGAAGAAATTTGCCCCATAGCCGCTGCGCGCAGGCTCGAACCAAAGTCCCGTGGGATCGACTTCCTGTCCTGCGCTCTGCACGCAGGCGCTGCTGGCAAGTAGTTGCAAGGGCTCGCCGCCGCTGCGGCCATCGATTTCCCAGTTCAGCATCAAGCGATCGTTCTGCCGCACCAGCACTACCTCGCCCACGCGTTGGCCATCGGCGACGTTGCCCAGCCAGTGATAGCGATACAGATCGGCACGCACATGCCCGCGCCCTTCGGCCAAGCCGTCTGGAAACGCCAGATACCATGTCGACTGCCCATCGCTGTCGTAGGTGTACCACACCATTTGCACGGCATTGCCGGCGCGCGTGAACAGCACGCCATGGCCGTCGCGCGCGGGGTTGTAGTAGATCTCCGTCGCAAAAGGTGGCAATGGGGCCGCGGTCAGCCGCGCGGTGATGGACACCGGCGCGGCACCCACACCCGCGTTGCGCGGGACAATGTAATAGCGACCGGGTGTCAATTGCGGCGCTTCGAGTGCCAGCGTTTCGTTGGAATCGGCGCTGTCTACGACGACGATGGCTTCGCCGACGCCGGGTGCCGCTGGCACATCCGGGCCGACAGTTGTGTTGGCGCGGGCCAGATATAGCGAGGCGTTGCCGATCGGGCCGCGCTGCTCGACAAGCAAACGCGATGCGCCTTGGGGAACGTCGATGACCAGTCGATCGTGTTGGCTACCCGGCGCCAGCAGAAAGCCGTAGCTTACGCCGTCCGCCAGAAAGCGTGCGCCCTGCGCTGCGGCGCCGGTGCGAAGAAAGGTCAACGGCACGCGCGCAAAAGCCTCATTGGCGCTCGATCCGGCACGCATCTCGAGAATGCCGAACGCACGTTGCCCGATGAAGAGACCGTTCAGATCGTAGTGGATTGCCACCGCAAGCGGGCCGCCCTCGGCAATGCGCGTGGTCCCTTGCGCATGGCCGCGACGGTTTGGATCTTCATACGGCAACGCGGCCATTTCCAGCTCCACCTCGTTGCCCGCCGCACTGCCGCTGGCGTTCTGGACACGGATCCAATAGCGGCCCGGCGATTGCTCGTTGAGCGTGCAGCGCTCGACCGAGCCGCCCCCGAGCGCCTGGCAAAGCTCCTCGCCCGGCGCCGCAGCCCCGTCGTTGTTGTCGTCGCGACCGACGAACAGGTCGATATCGCTGGCACTGCTCGACACGACGTCGGCGCGGATACTGCCGACGGCGCTGAGATCGACCAGGAATGTGGCCGTGCCATTGTTACTGTCGTAAGCGTCGTTCGGCGTGCTGTCGGCGATAACGCTCGGGCGCTCGCGTCTGGGCTCGATCGGTCCGAAAAGCCGGTAGCTCAATTGCGCGACACTAACCATATTGGCGATGTTGGCATCGAAGCGACCGCGATCGGCATCAGCGCTGATGGAGATCGAGCCCGGCACATCACCGGCCACCGAGCGCATGACCACCGGCAAACGACTATCGGGAATCGTCGCATCGCTGGCGCGAATCAACACCAGGCCGTGCGCGATTCGGCCAAGCACGCTGGGAGCACTGACATCGACCACAAACTGCACGCTTTGCGTTTGCCCGGCGCTCAAGGAAAAGCTGGTCGGCGAGGCGCTGACGACGACACCCGTCGAGGCGTCCTGAATGGTATAGGTCGCCGCACGCAGCGCCCGGAACGTGCGCACGAATGTGCATCGCGAACGGCAGCTGTCGCGATACAGATTCGGCAGATTCAATCGCGATGGATCGCCGCCGCTGCGCGGGTTCTCGCGCTCGAAATCGGCGAGCGTAACCGGCATTACCAAACCGGCCGAGAGCGCGCGATCGACCCGCGCGCGCCCGGCGCCGACATCCAGCGCCGTGGCGGGCGTCGTGCCGTCCTGGATCCGCGATCCAGGCGCAGCGGTGAGCTGCAATGCCGAAAACAACTCGCCTGCGAGCAAGCCTTGGCGGCGACTCTTGAGCAGCGCCAGCGCGCCGGCCATATGCGGCGAGGACATCGATGTGCCGCTGAGCGTACGCTCGCCAGCGGAGTTGTGCGCCGGTGCCTGGATGCTGACGCCCGGCCCCGAGATGTTGGGTTTCAAAACGCCAGTCAGGTTGGGATCGGGCCCGCGCGAACTGAAGCTCGCAAGCACATCGCCAAAGCTGTCGTCCAGCACCGCGCTGACCCCAGCCAAACGCCCGCGCGCCGTGCCTTGACTGGCGCGCACCCAGTTCTTCAGCGCCTCGCCGTCGCGAAATCCAATGTGCGTGGCCGGCAAAAAATGATCGTCGCTGACGATGCTGTCGCCTTCGGCAGCGGTGTTGACGAGCACCATGCCGCCACCGCCGGCACGCTGCACGTTGAAACCTTTCGCCACACGCGCCTGCACGCCACGATCGCAAACCACGATTTCGCCACTGAACACCTGCCCGGCCCAAGGGTTCGAGGCACCGGTCGGCGGGCTATCGAGACTGTCGCCCTGACTGCAGCGCGCCGACCCCACGCTCTCACCGAGTACGATGCGCACCGGCCCCACCCCGCCCGCCAGGCCAGCGCCGATGAAACGCACTGCGGGTGCCGCCACGCTGCCCGACAAGTCCGTCAGTACGTTGGCGATGCGCCGATTGCTGGTGGCTGCGGCAACCGCCAACACCCAAGGCGAGTTGGCCGGGGAGCTGATCGTCGCCGGCGACGGGCCGTCATTGCCGGCCGATACTGCGATGGCGATTCCGGCGCGTGCGGCGTTGGCCATCGCGCGGATCGATGCCGTCGATCCGCCGCTTAATCCCGGCCACGGATCGAATGCGCTGCCGCCGATCGAATAATTGATGACATCGACGCCATCGGCGACCGCCTGATCCAGCGCTGCCACTGTAGCGCTATTGGGACAGGTACCGCTGGCACCATCGTCGCTGCAGGCTTTGTAGGAAATCAGATTGGCGCGCGGCGCGACGCCTGACAGCGTCAGGCTCAGGCTCGCAGTCTGTCCGGACAGGGTGTTGCTGCGCACATTACCGACGGCCGTGCCCGCCACGTGCGTACCGTGGCCATTGATATCGCTGCCGTCGCGCGCGCCCTCGGAGGTGAAGTCGTGGATGCCGATCAACTTGTTATTGCAGCGGCTCGCAGCCGAGGTGTTGCACAAGCCGTAGCGCTGCGCGCGCGGATTCTGGTGGCGATAGCCGGTGGAATCGACCTCGGCAAACGCTGGGTGGGCGGCGTTAACGCCGCTATCGATCACACCAACAATGACGCCCTCGCCGCGCGTGCCGGTCGCATTGGGAACGCCTGCCCAGGCTTCGGCCGCGCCGATCCACGCAGGGCCCGCGTCCGTATGTAGCGTCTCCACAGCATCCGGCGTCACGCGCAGAACGCCTGGCGCTTGCGCCCAAAGACTTGCCTCCCCGGACGTTAGCTCGACAGCGAAACCATTGAGCACGTACCGATAACTATGCAGCGGTTCGATGGGGCGCTTCATCGCGGCGGAAAAGCGCATAAGCACTTGGCGCTGCTCATTCTCCAGCGTTTCGACGTGACGGGCGACCTTGCCGGCCTTTGCGTTGAAGACCGCGCCGTCGGCAAGCGCGGCCGCTGGCGGCGAGGACAGCTCCACAATGTAACGTTGGCGATGTTCGCCGTAACTGGTGGCACAGAATCCCAGCGCGAGGGCAGCAACGATCGGGCGCATATCTCTGGCACTCAGGCGATGATTCGACGATTCTAGCCGTGCCCGGCACATGCGATGATCGCGCTTCTCGCGGTAACTCGAAGGACGTGCGATGACGCCAGTTCGTGTGGCTATCAATGGCGCCGCCGGGCGCATGGGCGTGGAGCTATTGAAAGCTGTACATCAGCAGCCGGAATGCAATCTTGTTGCCGCCATTGTGCGCGCCGCTTCCGGCTGGGTCGGCGAACCGCTGTCGGTTGCGCTCGGCCGCAACGCGCCATCGATAGATTTCGGCGCCACGCTCGATCCGGATACGCATGTCGATGTGCTGATCGACTTCTCAACGCCAGAAGCTTTCGATACTGCGCTGGCGATCGCCGTGCAGAGGCGTATCCCTTTCGTTTGCGGCACCACCGGCCTGGATCGTCCGCATATGCAAGCGCTGCGCGAATCCGCCGCGCGCATTCCGGTCTTATGGAGCGCCAATTTTTCGCTAAGCGTGGCGCTGTTGAAGAAAATGAGCGCGCTGGCGGCGGCGCAACTGGGGCCGGAATTCGAAGCCGAAATCCTGGAGATCCACCATCGCTTCAAGCGCGACGCACCCTCTGGCACCGCACTGGCCCTGGGGCATGCCATCGCCGAGGCGCGGGGCCAGGTGTTCGATGAGGTCGCGCGCATGCCGAGCCACGTCGGCGAGTCGCCGCGGGCACAACATCACATCGGCTTTGCGGTAATGCGCGCGGCAGACGTGGTTGGCGAGCACACCGTGGTATTCGCCTCCAATGGCGAGCGCCTGGAACTCACTCACCGCGCCAACTCGCGCGCCATTTTCGCTACCGGCGCCGTGCGCTGCGCAACGTGGCTGGCGAAGCAAAGACCAGGTTGGTACGAGGTGGGGGACGCACTGAGTTGACGTAAGCGTTGCTCATCTGGGTGACTGCTGCCAGCCCAGGTCGACCTGAACGACCCACAGACTTTTGCTCGCCGCATCGAATTGGGCGCTTCATGCCTTTCGCCGTCGCGCCTAAGCGGCGTTGATTGCACCACGCAAATTGACGCGCGCGCTCGCTTCGAATCGCGCGCGAAAGTACGGTGTGCTGAATATCTCAGCGCGCGCCTGGAACGCATTCAGAACCTGCTTGCGCTTGATCCGATACAGAAAGCCCGGCACCCAGCGGTACTCCTCTCGCACCTGCCGATCGTACTCGGCGAACCGGTGCGGCGGCGTACCGAGGATGGCCAGGTCGATATCGACCAGTAACTGCGCATCGGGATCGGCAGGGACAGCATTGTGGCAAGTGGCGAGAATGAGATCGAACACGCGCTGGCGCACTTCGCTCGACACGCCCGCCGCTTCGAGCTCATGAACCGCCCATTCGGCGCTACGGCGCTCGTTGTCGCCGGACCGCGGCGCGTAAACAGCGTCATGAAACCACAGCGCCAGTTCCACCGCGCCCGGGTTCGCTGCGAGATCGATGGCTTGCGAAAAAAGCGCCAGGCATTCGCCCAGATGTTGCAGCGTGTGATAACTGCGATGCGATTCGCGGTAAGCAGCCATCAACCGCTCGAACAAGCCGTCGGGTGCCGCGGAGCCAAGATTGGCCCAGGCTCGAATCCAGGAGGCTTGAAAGGGCGCGTCAATCGCCGCGCCCGTCCAACAGTGCGCGCAACTCGTCCACACTGCGCCAATCGCGATTACACACATAGCGCGGCAACCACCAGCGGTCGCTTTGCGAATTCACCACGCCAGGCTCGGTCGACACCGCGCCGCGCAAGCCCAATCGCTGCCCCTCGCGCGGCAGGTATTGCTGCCGCAGATATGCGCTCGACTGGCCGTAAGGATAGGCGAACGCTTGCGGCGCGAAGCCGCTCAGTCGCTCGATTTCGGCGCTCGCCGCATCGATTTGCGCCGCACATTGCGCTGCATCGTCGACACGCGCGAAGTTTCCCCGACGAGGATCGTTTGGGTTGACATCCGGATGGTCGTGATCGAAGCCGTGGCTCTCGATGCTGATGACATCCCCAGCAGCCGCCTCGCGCCACCAATCGTCGGATAACCAGCCGCGATCGAATAACGAGCGTCGATCCATTGCTTCGCGCGCACTGCGTGAGGCAATGACAAAGCTGCTCGCCATCGCCGGCCGACCTGTCGTATGGCGATGCCCGCGCAACAGACCAGCAAAGCCGGGCTGGATGCCTAGCCCTGGATACTCCACATCGCGCCAATCCAAATCTGCGCCATCATCGAACGTCAACACCACAGCGCCCAGCAGGGAGGCCCAATCGCGCCGCCCATCGAAGGCATCGAACAACGCCGCCAATGGCACGATGGGCCTGCCGAGCTCGCCCAGCAGCAGCAGATCAGCCGCTAGCGCGACGTGGTCGTTGTTAGCGTACTCATTGCCGCTCAGGATTTGCGAGTGATAGGTCAGAATGACCGTCATGCGCATCGCCCTATGCGACCGTCCTGCTCACTCGAAACCATCTTGGAACACGATCGGTCCGACCGGCAACGTCAGCACATAACTGCAGCGACGATTGCCCGGATCGCTGGTGCCTGCCGTGAAGTTGGCATGCATCGTCTGCAGCTGCGTGGGGCTAAATCCGGCCGTCGCGGCCGCATTGAGTACCGCTTGCGCGGCGTCCTGTTGATTGGTGGTGGCACCAGTCATTGCCAAGCCCAGCAGAAACGCGCGATCAGACGCTTGGCGACCAATCGAGTTGTAGTTGAGCAAATTGCATGACGCCCAGTATTGGCCGGGAGTGTGCAATCCACTCGGCAGTGTCTGGTAGGTTACATTGAGATGGTAGTTGGTAATTCGCCCCGGCCAGAACGGGTTGTGTCCATCCCAATCGAACATCCAGAAATACGGCGCGGCATTGGTCGGCCAATGGTTGAACGAGCGCGAGTAAGACGCGGCTACGTAATCGCCAACACCTTCGGACAGACCTTGCGTTTGCGACAAGCCGCCATTGGTGATCCAGTCGTGGATGCCATGACCCAACTCGTGAATGACAACATCAGCATCTTCCGCATCGTCGACACCACCCTCGCCGAAGCGCAGGCGCCCGGTGGCAGTTGAGAACGACGAGTTGTCCTGGCCTTGGAAACCGCGCGGGTCGAACTGCACGCCGCCAACGTATTGCCGCGGCGTCAGCGCGATCCCCAAGGTCTGATTGATGTAGCGCATGTAGGCGTCTATGTGAAAGTAGACGTTGACGGCTTCGAAGTTATCGTCGTCGCGGGTGTAGAAAAAATTGCCGTCGGCGCTCGTTGGACAGGTTCCAGCCGGCGTGTCCCAATCGACACAGACCGCATAAGGACCCGACAATGGATAAACGCCGCTCGTCAACGTCAGATCGCGAATCGGCACAGTGGCGAGCTGCGCCTGCAGTTCTGGCGTATTGGCATCGTTGCCGTCCACATATCCGGCACTTCCATACGTCGCCTGAGCGCTGGACAAGGGATCTGGGTTGAACACTCGTCCGCTGCCATCGAAGTTCAGCGTCTTGTCTTCGGCGCGGACCACAGTGCCGCTGGCGGCATCGACTAGCAACTCCCACTCGCGTCCATTTCCGTCTGGCTCGCCGAACACTCGCCAAACGCGCTTGGCCTCGTTGTCCGTCATCCACCACATTTCCTGCTGCTGCAGATGATCGATACCCTCCGCACGCAAGTAAGTGGCTGCCGCTTCGAGCGCAGCCGCGGCGTCGACCGTTGCAGAGCGCGCTGGCGTGAAGACGTCGTCGATGGCTGCTTGTACGAACACAACGCGACCCTGCTTGTCGACCGAGACCACCAGTTCGCTACCGTAAACGGCTAAGTCGCGATAGACCTGCTGCATACGAAACACGGTGAACGGACCAAAGTCGCGAACCGAATTCAACTGCAAGGCATGGCCGGCCGTAACGGGAAGGCGCAACTGCGCCTGGAAGGCATCGACGAACTCGAGCAACTGTCCCGCGGTTGATGTTGCGGACGCTTGGAAGTCGGGGCGATACAACGCCAGCAGGCGACCGTCCGCAGCATCGAATCTCCCGGTCGCTCGCGTCACCGATGCGGCGGGAGCATCGACCCCCTTCTGGAATGGCGCATATGGAAAAGGCTTGGCGGCGTATCCATGGCCAGCCAACATCAAGGCAACAGCAATCGCAGAAAAACGCAACATCGGCAAACTCCATTGAGTCAGCCGATTACGTTAGCGCCCAAACGGCACGAGCACAAGAGAACGTTAGGCCCGCCGCAACCTGCATTCGATCTTCGATAGCCTCGATCGATTCTCAGTGATCGCGAGCCCGCCCACTCCGGGCGGGCTCGCCTTACGCCTTCAGGGGTTGCTCAACTGCGCAACCACTTCAACGCCCCCGTTCGCCGCCGGCCTCGACAGCCATTCCAGGCGCAAACCGCGGCTGGCGTCGACATTCGACCAATTTGGAGATCGCTTTGAACAGTATTGCCAGAGTTTTAGATCTCGGAGGCGCATCAAACCGACAGCGCCAAACAGAGTTTGCTTCGATGGCGCTGTCGGCTCGGCCCAACACATGCGAACCCCAATCGACACGGCGTCGTGGCGCAACCCACAGTGCGTTCGCCGTTCGGTATCTCCGAGGTGCATTCGCGATCCTCTCCCTCGTCGCTTGTATGAGCGCTCTGGCAATTGCTCCAGTCAAGCTTTGCGTAACCGGCATCGAACCAGCCAATTCCTGCTGCAATCCCGCGCTGAAGGAGTGCCGTCAGGCAGATCCGATTCCCAGCGATTCGGGCGGAGCAGAAGGTTGGGACTATTTTGCAAGCAACATTGGCGGCGTGCTGCATCCGACGTTGGAAGCCGGAGTCGCTGCCGGAATTGAGCGCGTTCGCAGCGGCAATCTCTGCACGGCCTGGGAAACCGGACGAACAGAGAGACTTGAAAGTCGCCGTTGGACTGGTCAGGACCAAGTTTCACTTGAATGGATCATCTCGGTTGCGGGAACGGGACCGGCGGTTCCGGTGCCTCCAACGCTGCCGTGCTCAATCCAGTACAACTTTCCTAGCCAGTTCGCCGTGTCGGGCAACCGGCAGTTTCATTGCGAATCGCCGTTGTTCTTCCATTGGTTCCTCTACATGAATTGGCCAGGACTGACGCCGCCCGCCGATGCGGCTCAATGGTGTGAGAAAGACCGTGCCCTGATGTGTCCAACGCGCGGCAATCCGGTCGCTGTGTGTACGGGAATGAAGAACGATGCACTCGGGCTCGATTTCTCGATGCCAGGCTTCCCAATGGCCGCGATGAGCTACCTACAAGGCGGCCCATCAATGCTCGATCGTCCTGCAGCCGACACCGAAGGCACTAGTTGGATCGGTCCGTTTCGACAGAGGATCGAGGTTGCCCCCGCAAACGGCACCCGCCTGGCGCGCGCTATTCGCGGCGAGGGCATCGTCGTCGACTTTAAGGAAGTTTCGGGTGCATTTATCAGCTATGACGCATCCAGCCGCATGCAGCTCACGGAATTGCTCAACGGCGCTCAACAGCGCATTGGTTGGAGACTGCGACTGCCCAACGATCAGGAAGAGTTGTACGATGCGTCAGGTGCGCTCGTGCAGCTGATAGACATGCGCGGCTCGCAGACCTGGACGGTCACATCGTCTGCGGGCATGCCGAGTTTGCTCACCAACCACCAGGGAAGGCGTATTCAACTCGCGCACCAAAACGGACTGCTGAATTCGTTTACCGATTCGGCTGGCGCAACTACACAGTTCTCTTGGGATGCACGGAGTCGGTTGCAGTCGGTCCAGTGGCCGGGCGGCGCATCGCGCCAGTATCGGTATCAGGCAACCGAATTGATCAACAAAGACGCGCTGACCTCAGTGATCGATGAAGCCGGCGTCGAGTACGCGAAGTGGGATTACTTCAGCACGGGAATGGTCAAGTCATCGGAACACGCTGATGTGACGGACAAGCACACCTTCGCCTATACCCTGTCTGGTTACAACGTCTCCAGCGCCAGTGTCACCTCACCTCTCGGCATGGTCGAGCAGTTCCAGGTAGTTTCCAGTGGCGGCATGCGCCGCGCGGGAAATATCACGCGCTCGTGCTCGGGCTGTACCGCAGTCACCCAACTGAAGTCCTACAACGACGGCCTAGTCGCCAGTCAAACCGACTATCGCGGCATCCCAACGGACTACACGTACGACAACGCTCGCGATCTTGAGCTGACGCGCATCGAAGCGCGCGGCCAGGACACTCAACCCAGCGCACTCCGCACGAACGAACGCAAGGTCGAGACGACGTGGCACGCCAACTGGCGCGTGCCCACCGAGCGCCGGACTTTCTTCTGCGCCGCGCCAAACGCCACGGCGCAAGCGTGTTCGACCGTGAGCAACACCCGCTGGACCCTGGAATCGCTCACCCGCCACGCGGTCAACGCTCGCGGGCAGATCACGGCGGTGTGCCAGATCGATCCGGCGAACGCCACCGCGATGGCCTACACCTGCGGCAGCGCAACCAACGCGCCCACTGGCGTACGCCAGACGGTGACGGACTACTGCGACACCACCGATGCCGACTTCAACTCGGCGACGTGCCCGTTCGAGGGTTACGTGAAAACCACCGACGGCCCGCGCACCGATGTGGCGGACATCACCACGCGCATCTACTTTGGCGCGGAACATCCGAGCTGCGCCACGCAGCCGACGAGCTGCCCGTATCGCAAGGGCGATCTGCGGTATCTGGATAACGCACTCGGCCAACGCACCGAGTTCATCGCTTACGACGGCGCCGGCCGGCTGCTGCGTCAGAAAGACGCCAATGGCGTGATCACGGATCTCGTGTACCACCCGCGCGGCTGGCTGCTCAGCCGCACGGTGCGCAGCAACGCCGATGGCACGCCGAACACCTCGGATGCGATCACGCGCATCGAGTACGAGCCGTATGGCGAGGTCAAGCGCGTCATCCAACCCGATGAAGTGGGCATGGAGTACTGCCGCGACGCCGCGCATCCGATCAAGGCGGTGGTGCAAACCACACTGGCCAGCGCCAGCCGCTGCAGCAATGGCGCACCGACCGCCGGCAGCGAGGCGATCGTCTATACGCTCGATGCCGCTGGCAATCGCACCAAGGAAGAAGTGCGCGATAGCACCGGCGCCACCAAACGCCTGCTCGCACGCCAGTACAACACGCTCGGCGAACTGCGCAGCCTGATCAACGCGCCGTTCGCGGCCAACACCAATCTCGACGATCCCAGCGTCAAGAAGACCACGTTCACCTATGACGCCAACAGCAACCAGGACCTCGCCACCGATCCGCTCGGGCGCGTGGGCGATAACGACTACGATCCGCTCAATCGGCTGATCCAGTCGATCCAGGACAAGGACACCGCAGCCGCCACCGGCGAAATCCAGGCGACGGTGAAGTACGAATACGACGCGCGCGATAACCTGCGCAAAGTCATCGATCCGAAGAACCTGACCACCGAGTACGTCTACGATGGCCTGAACAATCAGACGCAGCTCATTAGCCCCGACACCGGCACCACGAGCTACACCTACGACGCGGCCGGCAATCGTTTGAGCCAAACCGACGCGCGCGGCGTGGTCAGCAACTACGCCTACGATGTCCTGGGCCGCCTCACCGCGATCAGCTATCCAAGCGACACCACGAAGAACGTCGGCTTTGTTTACGACAGCGTCGAGTCGGTCTGTGCGCCAGAGGAGCAATCGGCCACCGGGCGCCTGAGCAAGATCACCGATGCCAGCGGCCAGACGCAGCTCTGTTACGACCGCCGCGGCAACCTGCGGCGCAAGGTGCAAACCAGCGGCGGACAAGTGCTCAGCGTGCAATACCGCTACAACAGCGCCGATCGACTGATCTCGATGACCTATCCCTCCGGTTTGGTGGTCGACTACACCCGCGACACGCAAGGGCGCATCGCCAGCGTCAACCTGAGCCGCAACAGCTTCGCGCTCACGCTCGTCAGTGGCGTCAACTACCTGCCGTTCGGCCCGATCGGGCAGATCAGCTTCCCCAGCCAAACGCTGAGCAAGACCTGGGATCAGAACTACTGGCCGGATGCGGTGCAAGGCTCGGCGCTGGACTATGATTTCAGCACCAACGAGGTGGGCAACATCACGCAAGTGGCCAGCGCCAGCGAAGGGACGCAGAACCTGGGCTACGATCGGCTCGATCGTTTGAACGAGGTGCGCGATCAGAACGCCGCGCTGATTGAAGCGTTTACGTACGACGCGACCGGCAATCGCTTGAGTCACAGCGTCGCGCTTCCGGCCGGCAGCACGCCGACGGTGACGAGCTACACCTATCCCGGCACCAGCCATCGCCTGACGCAAGTCGGCAGCGCGGCGCGCAGCTTCGATGCGGTGGGCAACACGCTGAGCGGCGTGCCTGGCTTCGAGACCGACACCGCCAGCTTCGATGCGCGCAATCGCCTGACCACCATCGGCACCGGCGGCAGCGCGCAACAACGCGCGAACTACAATGGCCGCGGCGAACGTGTGCTCGCCAGCAGCGGCGCGCCGGCACCGGCGTTGCCGAGCGCGAGCGGCGACTGGGCCACTGGCGGGATCACCGGCACGCTGTACGATGAGTCGGGGCAAGTGATCAGCAAACTCGTCAGCGGCAGCGCGCTGCGATTCGAGGAGATCGTGTGGATCGATAACACGCCGGTCGGGCGTGTGCTGAGCAGCACCACCGAAGCGCAAGAGGTGTACGCGATTCACAGCGATCATCTGAACACCCCGCGCGCACTCGCCAGCGCACAAGTGCAAAACCACCAGCCCGCCGGCACCGTGGTGTGGCGCTGGAAGCTCAATCAGCACACTGCGAGCGGAAGTAACGCGTTTGGCGCGCAGGGGGCGACCGAGGATGCCGATGGGAATGGGTCGGTGGTCAAGTTTGACCTGCGGTTCCCAGGGCAGCAGTGGGATGCGGCGGTGGGGTTGCATTACAACTACTTCCGGGACTATGAGCCGGGCACGGGGAGGTATGTTGAGAGTGATCCAATTGGGTTGGGGGGTGGTTTATCAACTTTCGGATATGCAAACGCTAACGCGCTGCAGTACATCGACGATTTGGGATTGGATGCAACGGCTACACTCGTCTTTCCTAGGCCGATGCCCCTGCCCAGCTTGGCGGCTGTTTGTCTCTCTAATCCAGTGAGTGCCGTAGGATGTGGCGCCGGTTTCGGCACGGCAATTGGTACAGTTGCCTATCCAATTATCGAACCATACTTAATTAGGCCCGTAGTCGATCTCTGTTTTAGAGAAGAAGCAGACGCGGAAGACGACGACGATCAATGTGAAGCGCTTTACCAGAGCATCTTGCAAACCTGTGCGGCACTGAAAGGTCGAAAGAAGTTTAATTGCTTTGAGGCTGCGCGATATTCTCGAGATCAGTGCTACCAGGAGCGTGGTCGCAAATGAATAAATTCAATCCGCAAGATGTGATCGCACATCGGACAGTATTATGTCTCGATGCTGGGGGCCGCAAGTTTGATGTTCGATTTTACATCTGTAAACCTCGCCCAACAACGTCCTTAGAGGCACCGAAACTGGCGGATGGTGTTGTGCACACTTGCGAGGTCATAGTGGACGGCATCGACGAGCCGAACGTGAAGTACTTCGGTGTGGACGGAGTTCACGCTCTGAACTTGGCTTCAGATTTAGAACCCCTACTGAAAAGACTTTCCGAACGATTCAGCTTCTTCTGGTTATCCGGCGAGCCCTACTTTGATTAACTGAAGAACAAGACACCCTCAAGAATGCGGACAGTCACTTTTCGTTTTGCGAAGGAGAGTGTTTAGCCGTCCAGACGTTTGAACGTCCGCAAATCAGGTTGGAGAACGCTCGGGATTTTCTTGCGAGCAACGCGCCCAGACGCCAGCGACGTCAAAAATGCGCGGTGAGTTTTGCTCACCGGTTGGCGGCAAGGCTCCGCGCGTAGCCGATGCCTTTGAGCCACTGCTGGTTGAGCGCTTTGGCTTTCTCAGCCATTGCCTCAATGCCGCCAACGAATCGCTGGTACGCGGAGCGGAACCATTTGACGTGGCCGGTCCAAAAGTCGGCATCGATTCCAAGCTTTCGCAACGCCGGTGGCTCGCTTGAAGCAATCACTCCGCGTTTGCCGGGCTTCAACTGCCGGCCGGTGAAGTCGACGACTCGCCGCCGCCTACCGCGCCATCTCGATAAGTTCTTGCGCAACAGATCGTTTACCAACGCCAACAATTCGACGCCTTTGGCGCTGGCGAGCGCGGTCAAGCGCTCTTGCAACGCGTCGTCGGGATACACCGGCAGTCGCAGCTTCATTCCATCGCGATAAAACTTGCCGCGCGTGGCGCCGCTGAAGTCGATCTCGTCGGGCATGTCGTATTCCGTCACGATGGATTCCAAGTGCTTAAGATTCTGATGCTGCTCACCCTCGCGGAGCGCAGCGGGGTGAGCGGAACTCAGCCGCACGCTGGCGCTGGTGGGGGCCGGTAACCACAAAGGCGTGCGCCACCGCCACCAGTTGCCGGTCGCGCGACGGCCCGAGCGTAAACCAACGCTCCTCGGTCTCGCTGTGCTCTTCATCGTAAGTCGTCAACGCCAGCGGATCGAGCAACGCGCCGGGTGTGCGCATCGTCGACTTTGCGAACTCGCCCGACTAAACGTGTCCGACAGGCATCCAGTGAAGTTGACCACGTCAGCTAACCACACCGGAGACGCCGCCTCAGGTTGCTTGAATCACGATATTCGGAAAGCTGATCTGCTTGTTGCGTGCCTGCCGCGATAGCCGGGCGGCAGTGGCTCGGGCGATCTGGCGGTAGGTAGCGGCAATGTTCGAATGCGGCTCGGCGATCACGGTGGGTTTCCCGCCATCGGTTTCGGCGCGGATGCGGATGTCGAGCGGTAGGCGGCCGAGGAGCGGAACATGGTAGTCGGCGGCCATGCGCTCACCGCCGCCGCTGCCGAAGATGGGTTCTTCGAAGCCGCACTTGGAGCAGATGTGCGTGCTCATATTTTCGACAATGCCGAGCACCGGCACGGCGACTTTCTCGAACATCTTGAGGCCCTTGCGGGCGTCGAGGAGCGCAATATCCTGCGGCGTGGTGACGATCACGGCGCCAGAGACCGGAACGCGCTGGCACAGCGTCAGCTGGATGTCTCCGGTGCCGGGGGGCAGATCGATGATCAGGTAATCGAGATCCTCCCATGCAGTTTCGTTGAGCAGTTGCTGCAAAGCCTGCGTGACCATCGGCCCGCGCCAGATCATTGGCGTGTCTTCCTCGATCATGAAACCGATCGACATCGCCTGGATGCCGTAGGCGATCTTCGGCACGATGACCTTACCGTCGCGCGTGTCGGGCTTGCCGCTCAGGCCCAACATGCGCGGCTGGCTGGGGCCATAGATATCGGCATCGAGCACGCCGACGTGCGCGCCTTCGGCGTGAAGAGCAAGCGCGAGGTTCACCGCGGTCGTGCTTTTTCCCACGCCGCCTTTGCCGCTCGCGACAGCAATGATGTTGCGGACCTCGGGTATCGGCGCGAGGCCTTGCTGCACCTTGTGCGTGAGCACCTGCCAGCCGACATCGGCCGTGGCGCGCGCGATGCGCGGATCGGCCTGCAGGTGCGCCTCGACTTGGCGCGCCAGCTCGTCGACGTAAGATTCTGCCGGGTAGGCAAGCGCAAGTTCGACTGCGACATTGGTGCCATCGATCCCGATGCCGCGCACGGCGCCGCTGTCGATCAGGTTCTCGCCGTGATGCGGATCGATGATTTCCTTGAGCTTGTCGCGGACTTGGGTTTCAGTGATAGCCATGTTGCGCACCGTGTTCAGTCGTTATCTCGGATAATGCCGGGTTCTAGTGCTTGGCAGCGTCAATCGCCTCGCCTCTTCAAACTAGTCGCGGAGCAATGCGCGGCTGTTTCTTTTGAAGCCCCCTTGAGCAAAGGGGGCGAGCGCAAAGCGCTCGGGGTTGTGGAAAGTCGGTGCCGAGCGAAGCCCAAAGGCAATCGAGTACAGAGGCGAAGCCTCATTTGGATGGTTCGATGAAAGCGCTGCTTGTGACCAACGCCCTGCCCTACGCCAACGGCCCGCTGCACCTCGGGCATCTGGTGGGCTACATCCAGGCCGACATCTTTGTGCGCGCGCAGCGGCTGATGGGGCGAGAGGTGCATTTTGTGTGCGCCGATGACACGCACGGCACGCCGATCATGCTGGCGGCGGAGAAAAAGGGCGTCACGCCGGAGGAATTCGTCGCACCGCTCAAAGCCGCGCACGAGCGCGATTTTGCGGAGTTCTCGGTGGCCTTCGATCACTATCATTCGACGCATTCGGCTGAGAATCGTGAGCTTACCGAGAGTATTTATCTGGCGCTGAAAGCGCGCGGCGCGATCGGCACCAAGGGCGTGCAGCAGTTCTACGATCCGATCAAGGCGATGTTCTTGCCGGACCGCTACGTCAAGGGCATTTGCCCGAATTGCAAGACGCCGGATCAGTATGGCGACAACTGCGAGAACTGCGGCGCAACCTACGCACCGACCGACTTGATCGAGCCCAAAAGCGCGGTCTCGGGCGCCACCCCGGAGCTGCGCGAATCGGAACACTACTTTTTTGAACTGGGTCAGTTCCAGACGTTCTTGAGCGACTATCTGGCCGATGCGCCGCAGCCCGGCGTGCCTTGGCTGGACACGCGCCCCGGCGTGCGTGCGAAGTTGCGCGAGTGGATCGATGCCGGCTTGCGTGCGTGGGATATCTCGCGCGATGCGCCGTACTTCGGCTTCGAGATTCCCGGTGCGCCGGGTAAGTACTTCTACGTGTGGCTGGACGCCCCGATTGGATATCTGGCCAGCTTTCGCGTGCTGTGCGAACGCAACGGGATCGACTTCGACCGCTTCTTGAAGTCGGACGCCGAGACCGAGCTGCATCACTTCATCGGCAAGGACATTGTCAACTTTCACGGTTTGTTCTGGCCGGCCGTTCTGCACGGCGCCGGCTACCGCGTACCGACCGGCTTGCATGTGAACGGCTATCTGACGGTCAACGGCGCGAAGATGAGCAAGTCGCGCGGAACCTTTATCCAGGCGCGCACGTACCTCGACGTCGGATTGAACCCGGACTATTTGCGCTACTACTACGCGGGCAAGTCGAGCGGCGGCGTTGAGGATCTGGATCTCAATCTCGACGACTTCGCGCTTCGCGTAAACGCCGATCTGGTCGGCAAGTTCGTCAATATCGCCAGCCGCTGCGCGGGGTTCATCGCCAAGCAATTCGATGGTCAATTGGCGGCGCTCGCCGGCGCGGATGAATCCTGGTACGAGCGGCAGGCGCTCGCGTTGAAGTCGCGTTGCCTGGATGCCTTGGGCGAACGCGATTTCGGCGCTGTCTTGCGCGAGACGATGGCCGTGGCCGATACGTTGAATGCGTTGATTGCCGAGCGCGCGCCGTGGGCGCTGGCGAAGGATGCATCGCGTACTGCGGAGTTACACGCGATCTGCTCGCTGGCGATCAATGGTTATCGTCTGCTGTGCGCATGGCTCAAGCCCATCGTGCCGCAGCTGATTGCCGCGAGCGAAGCGTTTCTCGACAGCAAGATTGCGCATTTCGATGACGTCGATTTGCCGCTGCCGGCCGGACACCGCATCAATACGTTCAGCGCACTGGCGAGCCGCGTCGATCCGAAAGCGGTCGCGGCGATGGTTGAAGCGTCGACCGATACGATGGCCGCTGCAGCGCCGCCAGCGGCAGCGCCTGCGAAGACCGCAACGGTGAAAGCAGCGCCGCATCCGGCGAGCGGCGAGACCATCGCCATCGAGCAGTTCAACGCCGTCGAATTGCGCATCGCGCGGATTGTTGCAGCGGAAGCAATTGCGGAAGCCGACAAGCTGTTGCGACTGACGCTCGATGTCGGCGCGCTCGGCACGCGGCAGGTGTTCGCGGGAATCAAGAGCGCGTATGCCGCCGAATCGCTGGTCGGGCGCCTGACAGTGATCGTTGCCAATCTGGCGCCGCGCAAGATGCGCTTCGGCGTGTCCGAAGGCATGGTCCTGGCCGCTTCCGACGAGCGCGGTGGGCCGTTCCTGTTGGCGCCAGATGCCGGCGCCGAGCCTGGTATGCGAGTGAAGTGATCGCACGCCATGGACGCCGACGCGATCGACGCGCTGCTGCCGCAAACGCAGTGTACGCGCTGCGGATTCCAGGGTTGCCGGCCGTATGCCGAGGCGATCGCACGCGGCGAGGCGGAGATCAATCAATGCCCGCCGGGCGGCGCTGCCACGATTGCAGCGCTGGCCGCGTTGACGGGCCGCGCTCCACTTCCGCTGAATCCAGCCAATGGCATTGAGGCGCCACGCACGGTTGCGTACATCCTCGAAGAACACTGCATCGGCTGCACCAAGTGTTTGCCGGCGTGCCCGGTGGACGCCATCGTCGGCGCCAACAAGCGCATGCACACGGTCATCGCTGAACTGTGCACTGGTTGCGAGTTATGCATTGCGCCGTGCCCTGTGGACTGCATTGTCATGGTTCCAGACACCGCCAACAACGGCGCTCCACGCGCGGGCTTTCCAGAAGACGAGGCCCGGCGCCTGCGTGAGCGCTACTCCGCGCATCTGCGCCGTCGCGATACCAGAGCGGCAGCGCAGACGGAAAAAATCAATCACAAGCGCGAGGCGCTAAAGCAGGCCACCGGAGCAAGCACCATTGCTGAGGCGATTGCACGTGCTAAGGCGCGTGCGCGGCGATAAACATCGAGCCAGCAAGCCTTTAACCTGGACGATGGCGCCAGCGTACTTCTAGTTGCGCGGATGTGACATCAGCAGCGTCACGCCTTTGATCGCCGATCGAAGGCGTTGTGACGAAAATCGCGCCCCATTCTTCAGTCGAGGGAAAATTCCAACCGCTGGCGCGCCTTTGCGGCCACCGGTTTGCCACCTTCGGTGCGTGGCGTGAACTTCCACTGGCTTAGCGCACGCATCGCTTCGCGGTCGAACACACGACGCGGGTTGGCGTTGACGACGGTGACGTTCTCGACGTCACCCGATTCGGTGATCGTGAACGAGAGCTCCACCCAGCCCTCGGTGCGCGCACGGAGCGCTTGCGACGGGTAATCGGGATCGACGCGCCGCACTAGCGAGAAGTCTTTGTTTTGCGGCGCGGTTGTCGATGCGATCGATGGAGCCGGCGCGGCTGAAGCCAATTGCGTAGCAGGCGCGGCCGGTGGCGGCGTGACCGGTGGCGCGGACTCAGGTTCGGCAGAGCGAGCGGGTGGCACGGTTGTGGTCTGCGGCGCTGCTCGCGCCGGTTCCGCCGGTGCCGCCGCTGGCGCTGTGGCTGCAACGCGCGCGGCCTCCGCTTCATCGCGCTGTCGTTGTTCTGCCAAACGTGCCTGCTCTTCTTCAGCTTGCGCGCGCTGCTCTTCTGCGCGGCGCTCGACAATGATGCGTTGCTCGAGTGTGGTTACGACCACAGAATCAGGCTGAGCTTTCTTCAACAGCGCAATCGCCTGCTGCGCTTCGTCCAGGCGACGGCCGTCGATCATTTGTTCGGCAACGCCCTGGGCCAGCGGCATCAACTCGAGAATGGCCAACTGCGCCTGGCGGTTGTCGGGCTCCTGCTCCAGAACCTGCAAATACATCTCGATGGCATTGTTACCCACCGGTTGGATCAGGCGCTGCTCGCGCATGGCGGTGCGCGCCGATTCCAGCAACTCAGCAACCGTCTTGGGTGCCTCCGTTGCGGCCGTTTCCGTCGCTGCCGGCGCCGGCGTGGCGATTGCCGCCCCAGGCGCTGGTGTCGCCGCCTGCTCCGGCGCCGGGTCCCCCGAACATGCGGCGATTGCAAGCCCCGTCGCCAGCACCCATAACCAACGTGCGTTGTGTGCCATCGCAAACCCCCCAACAAAGAACCATCGATCGCGACCACCGCGTGGACGAACTGCCAACCGGTCGGTGGAATCCTTAATTCCCATCAAGGTTACACCAAGAGGTCCGAGTCGTGAAAATTTTTGGTGTGACGAAGCGCTGTAAGATCGCTGAATGCAAATTACTGTCTACTCGCATACGTCCGATGAGCACCGAGCGGCATCGGTCGCGCCCAGCGCTCGGGGCGAATCGCAGGCATGCCAAAGCCGTCGTACGAGACGCTGTGCCTTGTTAGGCGCTGCCGGGTACGTCGAATGCCGCGACACCGATGCAGTTAAACGTGATGCTTAGGCTAGAACCGGCGGCAGCGGACAATGCAGCGCCGCGCAAGCCAAGCGCAGCAGCTCCGCCTCTTCCACGGTCAAGCCGCCATCGAACATGGCTGTTGTCGCCAATGCAAGCACCAGCGACTCCTTTGCCGGAGGAATCAGTTTGTCCAGCACAGTCAGCGCGTTATCGAGTTGCTCCGGCCAATGCGCTGACATCGCCGTGAATCGGTGTGCGCTGCGCGGATAAAGTGCTGTCATGCCTGCCGCGAATGCACGTTGCGCGCGCTCTTCACTACCGCCGTGGGCGGCGAGCACGCTCAACAACAGCACCGCCTCAGTCTCCACCTGATGCAGCTTGCTCGAAGCGCGATCATTGCCGGGATGGCGCGACTCGCTTAGATCCTGGCGCACCAGCCGCGCCAACGCGAACTCGAAAACGTCGATGCGATCGTCAGCGCGAATCAGCGCATCCAGACAATCGGTAATGGCAACGAGCTCAGGCTCTGGTCGGCGCTTGATGGCCGGTAATGCGATCAGTGCCAGCGGCATGTAGGCGCTCGATGGCAGATCGGCCACCAGGGAAATGAGGCTTGAAGCGCTCTCGCGACGCGTTGATCCCAGACACTCGGAAATCAGCGTCTCGCTAGCCGCACGCAGCTCGCCGGCACGGCTCAGCAATAAAGCCAACACGACATCGATGGCGCGGTCGCGCTGGTGCGCAGCGGCTACCAGCACCGGCGGCAAACCGCTCTTGAGATCGGTTGCGAATTCGACATGCGCGAGCATCGGCGTTGCCACCTGAGCAACAATCCTTTGCGGCGCGCTCGCCGCTTTCGGCGCCTCTGAATTGCGCTGGTAATTTCCCGCTAGCAACGCCATCGCCGCAGGCGGCTCAGCGTCTTCATCGACGCCGGCGAAGCGCGGCTCGAGCGCCTTGAGCTTGAGCAACTGTGCCGGATCGAACCGCGGGTCGACGCGGCGAATGCGCTCGGCGATCGGCGGGTGCGTGGCCGTCAGCGCGCTATAACCTACGCCATCGCCGAACAGCATGTGCGCGACTTCCTCGCCATCGACGTCGGTCAATTTCGACCCCGCCTCAAAAGCTCCGATCTTCATCAATGCGCCAGTCAGGCCGTGATTGACGCGCGTGAACTGGACCGCCGAAGCATCCGCCAGGAATTCGCGCTGGCGCGAAACGTAGGCCTTGATCATGCGCCCCAGGAACACGCCGAGGTAACCGAACACCATGACTGCCAGTGCGATGGCAAATATCGGCGCCCCGTCTTTCTTGGAGCCGCCGTGGCGCATTCCCTCCAGCACTTTGCGCCCAGTGATGCCGAGCACGAGCAGACCGAAGATCAGTCCCATCAGGCGCACATTCAGGCGCATATCGCCGTTCAAGACGTGACTGAATTCGTGCGCAATCACCGCCTGCAACTCATCGCGACTCAGGCGATCGAGCGTACCGCGGGTCACGGCGATCGCCGCATCGGCGGTGCCGTAACCGGCGGCGAAAGCATTGATACCCGCTTCGCGATCGAGCACGTAGATCTCGGGCACTGGCACGCCCGAGGCAATCGACATCTCTTCGACGACGTTTCGCAGGCGCTTAAGGTGAAAGTCGCGGGGATCTTCCGGCACCAGGGTACCGCCGAGTTCGCGCGCAACTGAGCCACCGCCGCGGCGCAAACTAAGCACTTTGTACAGCGAGCCCAAGCCGATGATGAGCGCTGTGATCACTGTGGCGGCGATCATTGCCGGCGCCATGTTGTCCGCCTCGTCAGGGCTTTTGCCGAACACGAACAGCGCCATCACGACGACATTGATGGCCGCGATGATGACCAGCGTGGACATGATGAACAACACCACCATCCAGCGCGAGTTCGATCGCGCGCGCGCCTGGTGCTCAAAAAAGTTCATCGGCTGCGTGCCGCAGCGATCAGGTGAAGCTCACCTTCGGCACTTCGCGCTTCGCCTGATCGTCAAGTTCCAGCAGCGAGGCCGCACCGAACGAAAACATGCCTGCGACGATGTTGTTCGGAAACACTTCGCGCTTGTTGTTGTATCCCATCACCGAATCGTTGTAAGCCTGACGTGCAAACGCAACTTTGTTCTCGGTACTCGTCAGTTCCTCGGACAACTGCATCATCGTGGTGTTGGCCTTCAGATCCGGATACGCCTCCGACAGTGCGAACAGACGCCCCAATGCGCCGGATAACTGATTCTCTGATGCGGCCAGTTGCTGCACGGCTGCCGGATCGCCCGGGTTGGCGGCGGCAGCCTTGAGGCCACTGACAGCGGAATTGCGCGCAGAAATCACTGCTTCCAGCGTCTCGCGTTCGTGTTTGATGTAGCCCTTGGCAATTTCGACCAGATTGGGAATGAGGTCATGCCGCCGGGTGAGCTGCACGTCGATCTGGCTGAACGCGTTCTTGTAACCGTTGCGCGCCGTGACCAGACCGTTGTAGATGCCGATCAGGAACAGCACCAGAACCACGACAATCGCAAGAAACACCAGCAAACTGATCACGGCGGCAATCCTCCCCAAATGGTGAAAAAACGCTTACGATTGCGATTAGAGTGCCAGCGTTGTTGCGAAGCACTAGACGCCAATAAGAATAACACGGGGGTTCGCTTGCGCCTTTTCTCTGCGCTCGTGCTGGGCGCCTTTTCGGTCGGCGCCTGGGCCGACTCGATCGGTGTTGAGCAGCTTCGTCCAATCGAACGTGACATCAGCTTTTGGGCAAGTACGGTGGTGGCCAGTGGCGCAACGCCTGCCCTCGCCGTTGCGCTGGTCTCGCGGAATGAACCGGATGTGTTGATCGCCGAAGGCTTAACGCAGTCGTCGGGCGGAACGAATGTCGATTCGCGCACCGTGTTTCGCCTTGCGTCTGTGTCCAAAGGATTTGCCGGCACCTTGACCGCAATGCTTGCCGAGGAAGGCTATCTCTCGCTGACCGACAGCGTGATCGATCGCGTGCCGGGTATTGCACTTCGCGATCCGAATGCTGCGGCGCTCACCGTGGAGCGGTTGCTGAGCCACCAGACCGGCCTGCCGCACCACACGTTCGACATGAAGCTTGAAGCCAACGCAGCGCTGGCCGATCTGTTGAGTGCGCTGCCCACAGTCAAGCCCGATTGCGCGATCGGCGGCTGTTACGCTTATCAGAACGTTCTGTTCAATGTAGCGGCAGACGTCGCCTTCAACTCGGCCGGCAGCTTCTTTGCGATGGAGCTGAAACGGCGCGTGCTGGTTCCGCTGCAAATGCAGGACACCAGCGTCGGCCGCGACGATCTGCTGAATGCCGACAACTGGGCTCGCCCGCATGTGCACACCGCACGCGGGTGGGTCGCCGTCGAACCCAAACCCACCTATTACCAACTGCCCGCCGCGGCCGGCGTCAATGCCTCCATCGGCGACGTGGCCAAGTGGCTGCGCGCGCAATTGGGCGAGGCGCCCGAAGTCATCTCACCAACTGTCATCGAAACGGTGCAAACATCGCGCGTCGATACGCCAGGCGAGCTACTCGGTCCGCGTTGGCGCCGGGAGCGCCTGTGGGGCGCAGGCTACGGACTTGGTTGGCGCGTATACAACTACGCCGGCACACGCGTGGTTTTTCATGCCGGCGCCGTACAAGGCTATCGCGCGATGGTGGCGATGATCCCTGAGCAGGGAACGGGTGTTGCGCTTTTGTGGAACTCCAACAGCGGCGTGCCGGCAGGGATTTTGCCGAAATTGCTGGATCGCGAATTGGGTTTGGCGGGCCCAGATTGGCTGCAACTCGACAACCTGCAGCTGGCTGCGCAGCGTATGAATGCGCGCCGCGCCCGGCTGAAACGCGGGTGAACCGCTGCAGAACTTGTTCTGACGGCGGCAATCCCCGATGCTGCCGTCACACCAAAGACGGAGAGCGCCATGGCCGCGAAGAAGTGGGTGAAGTATCCGCACGAGACGTTCGACTTTTCCGGGGCCAAGCTCAGCAAAGCATGGCCTAAACTTCATGCCGGAGACCAGGAGCCGCTGCCAGACAAGAAGCACCTGACTGCACTAGCCAAGCGCTATCCGAAACTCGACATCGACGCCGCTGCGGCCTCCGAAGGTTTGCTCGAGGCTTGGCGCGCTTTTCATGCCGGCGAATTCCAAAAAGCCACCGAAGCGGGCGACGCGCTCGGCGTGATCGGCGCGGTGGTGGCAATTAAGGCCGAAGGCATCTATGCAACCTATCTCGCCAAGGAAGCCGACAAACTCGCTCATTTCGAACGCTGCGCCAAACGCGCCGAAGCTGCCATCGCGGCGATGCCGGAAGACGCAAACGCACACTACTTTCATGCCTTCGCACTGGGTCGATACAGCCAGTGCATTTCCGTCACCAAAGCCCTGGCACAAGGTCTTGGCGGCAAGATTAAACAAAGCCTGGATAAGGCGATCGCGCTGGCGCCAAAGCACGCTGAGGCGCACACCGCGCTCGGCTTGTACCACAGCGAGATCATCGACAAGATCGGTTCGCTGGTCGGCGGCCTGACTTATGGCGCCAAGGCAGACACCGGCATCAAACACTTCCAGGAAGCGCTCAAACTCACGCCCAACGCACCTGTGGCACATCTCGAATACGCTAATGGCCTGAAGATGCTGTACGGCAAGAAACGCCAAGCAGATATCGATAAGGCCTTAGCCACCGCCAGCGAGATTGAGCCGCTCGACGCTATGGAGACGCTCGATCGACAGAGGGCCCTGGACCTGGTGTAGCTGGATTCGAAACGAACGCGGTTCACCGTGCCTGACAGTACGAACCGACGTTTAGAGAGCGATTAACCGCGCATCGTCTTGAACCCAGCAACCGCAAAAAAAACCGAGGCCGCACATGGCGGCCTCGGTTTCACTATTGACCATTCACCTCAAGCAGCTGTGCATTACCGGGCCGCGTTTGCATTCATCGTCGAATTGCGAGATGAATCAAGGTACTGCGCCGGGTCGCGCATGTTAGCTGTGTGGCACTGCCCGGTGGTATGGCCGCGGTTGACGCCGCCGGACAGCTGCCCTTTGGCCTGCTCAGTGGTGCCGTCTTCCGGATCGCTCAGGACCAGATCGGTAGCGAACTGACAATAGTCATTCGTCCACCAATTGGTGCTGCGGAAGGACGTGGTGTAGTAGTTGACTTTGGCGCGCGACGACGTCGGAATACCGGCCAGCCACGCGCTTGCTCCACTGTAGGTCAAGTCGTTGTTCGTCGAGCAACCCACGCCGAACCACGAACCCAGCGTAGCCAGAATCCCCGCCAGGTTAGTGCCTTGGTACGGCGTGCCCACCGACTGAATCAAACGGCTGCCAGTGGCGCGATCGAGACCACTCCAATAGTAGTTATAGAGGTGCAGCGACGCAGCACCACCCTGGCTGTGCGCCACCACGCCAAACGAATTCCAAGTGCTGCCGAAGCTCGAAATCAAGCGCGCAAACTGATCGTGCGTGCGGTTTTGATTGGCATCGAGAAACGTGGAGGCATTGCTGAACTGAGATGCGGGCCAGACGCCGCCCGAGCAGTAGCCATGGACAAGCAGCAGACGCGTTCCTGTGCCCTTGTCGGCGTTCAGCGATGCTGGGCGCACACCCATCGTCATCGCCTCGTCAATCGCGATGCTGCCGGGCTTAGCCTTTTCAATCGGCAGGTCAGGCATCTGCATCGGCAGACGCTCAGCGCCCGCGACAGTCACGTAACCATTGGTGTCTTCAAAACGCACATTGCGCAGTTCGAAGGGTGCGCGCGCGCCGGCTAGAGCGATCCAACGCTTATCGAGACCGAAGCCCAACTGTCCGTTGGTGGGCGAGACCATGCCCGACACCCACGCCACCGGAACTGCCTCGCCAGCAGCGCCCGTGCCCCACACTTCTGCGAATCCACGATAATGCGATTGCGCTTTTTCGGTGGTCGCCACCGGCACATTCAAGGTCAAGCGCGAGCCGCTGCTCTCGATCTGGGCAACGGCCTTGTTGCCCGAAAGACCTAAAGAGCGTTCGACAATCGGAATCGGGTGCTCGGAGGTGCGCACAAAGGGCCGCCCTTCCAGATTGACGCCGTCCACGCGAACCTGTGCCAGATAATTGCCGGACTTGTCTGCCAGAAAGCTGGCACCGAAGATGCCATCGCCTGCGGCACCGTCGCCGCTTTTGCCATCATCGAGCATAGAGACCGATTCGATGGCGCCGCCCGGCCGAGTGACGCGCAACGACATCGACAGCGAGCGCGCTGCGTCGCGGCCGGACTTGACTTCACCGCCTTGCTCGCTCATCGCACTGGCAACAATGCCGATGCGCTCGCCAACGATCTGCTTGCTGTGCGCCAGATACGAGACCAGTTGCGTGCTGGCCTCGCCCTCGATCAACACAAAACCGTCGCGAACAGCGCCGCTCGTTGAGCGCAGTTTCAAATTCCACGTACCTTCGGCGATGCCGTCGAACGCGTAGTACTCGGCGGGATGCGTAGCGTTGTCCATCCCGAACTGCGCCTGACGCACTTCGCTGGCCAGCGAGCGCGCAGCTTTTTCGCTGCGGCCACTCGGCGCGCGCATTTGCGTTGTCCAATCGAGTGCGCCACCACTGAACACCAGGAAGCGCAATTTGTCGCTCTCCACCGGCAAGGTAATTTCGCTCGCGAAACCACCCGCCTTGTCCGCGCTCATGCTGACCGGCAACAACGCACTTTTCGAATAAATCGCGGCATCGGCCGGATCGGCAGGCTGCATCGCAGCGAACTCGCTCGGCGGACCCGCCAGTTGTTTAGGAACGATGTCGGAAGCCAGCAAGGACAACGGCGACAGCAAAGCGATAGTGACACACAGCGTCAGGCGATTGGACTTCACGAGAACCCTCCCAAGATTCGTGAGTGCGGCCGAAGGACCGCGGATTGGCAAGTTTTACGTATGCACCGCGTCGACTGTTGTCGAACCCCGGCGGCTCCATACGGGGACGTATGGTGACGCGATTGAAAACAGAACGCAAGTACCGCTTGTCGACTGACGTCCTATGCTGACGTGGCGCGTCATTCGTTCGGCGAGACGAGTAGACTTCACTGCTCTTCGCATAACGGCCGACCGCCATGTTCGACACCCAGAAAGTGCTCGATTTCGTCTCCGACAAGTGGGATCAGCAAATCGTTCCGCAGCTCAGCACGTACATCAAGATCCCAAACAAATCGCCGATGTTCGATCCGCACTGGGCTGAGCGCGGCTACATGGCCGAGGCAATGGCTTTGTTGGAAACCTGGGTGCGCGATCAGCCGATCGGCGGGATGATCGTTGAGCGCGTCGATTTGCCTGGACGCACGCCGCTGCTCTACATCGAAATTCCCGGCAAAGGCGACGACACGGTGTTGCTGTACGGACACATGGATAAGCAGCCGGAAATGGTCGGCTGGAATGTCGACTTGAACCCGTGGAAACCGGTGCTTGCGGGCGACAAGCTGTACGGACGCGGCGGTGCAGACGATGGCTATGCAACTTACGCGTCGCTGACCGCGATCATGGCGCTCAAAGAGCGCGGCCTCGATCATTCGCGCTGCGTGATTTTGATCGAGGGTTGCGAAGAATCCGGCAGCTACGACCTGCCGTTTTACATCAATCATCTGGCTACCAAGATCGGCAAGCCGAGCCTGGTGGTGTGTCTCGATTCGGGCTGCGGCAATTACGATCAGTTGTGGCTGACGACCAGCCTGCGCGGGCTTGCCGGCGGCACGCTGCGCGTTCGCGTTCTCGAAGAAGGCGTGCACTCTGGCGACGCCAGCGGCGTGGTGCCAAGTTCGTTCCGACTGCTGCGCCAGTTGCTCGATCGCATTGAAGACCCGATCACCGGCAAAATTAAGGTTGACGCCCTGTACGTGGATATCCCCGGCGAGCGCATCGACCAGGCCAAGGAAGCCTCGGCCGTCCTGGGCACAGCGGTATACGACAAGTTTCCGTTTCTGCCGGGTATGCAGCCGATGGCGCACGACCTGACCGAACTGGTGCTCAACCGCACCTGGCGCCCAACGCTGAGCGTCACTGGCGCCGATGGCCTGCCCTCGCTCACCGATGCCGGCAACGTGCTGCGGCCGCAAACGGCCGTGAAATTGTCGGTGCGATTGCCGCCAACATTGCGCGGCGATGTTGCCTCGGCGCGTCTCAAAGAAGTGCTTGAGAAGGACCCGCCGTACGGTGCGAAGGTGGAGTTCGAGGTAGAGAAATCCGGCACGGGTTGGGCCGCACCGGCAACTGCCGAATGGCTGCGCGCCAGTGTCAACGAGGCGTCGCAACAGTTCTTTGGCCCGCGCGCCGCCGCGATGGGCGAAGGTGGCACGATTCCTTTCATGAACATGTTGCAAGAGCGCTTCCCGGATGCGCAGTTCGTGGTGACTGGCCTACTGGGGCCTAAATCCAACGCGCATGGACCCAATGAGTTTCTGCACATACCGACGGGCAAGAAACTGACGGCGAGCATGGCGAAAGTGATCCACGAGCACTACACCAATCGCGGCGGCAACGCCGTGCTCGCCTGAGACCGCCATGGCAGCTTTCAAACCCAGCTGGTTGTTATACGGCGCCACCGGTTACACCGGGCGTTTGATCGCCGCAGAAGCCAAACGCCGCGGGCACAATGTCATTCTTGCCGGCCGCGATGCCGCTTCGTTGAAAACGCTTGCGCAGTCGCTGGAACTGAACTTTCGGCCCTTCGATATGGCGGCGCGGGATGCGATCGATAAGGCGCTGACGGGCATTCGCCTCGTGCTCAATTGTGCGGGGCCGTTTTCGCTGACGGCATCGACTCTGGCGCAAGCCTGCATGCGCACCGGCGCGCATTACTTGGACATCGCCGGCGAAGTGGCCGATCACCGCACGTTGCAGCGTCTGGACGATCGCGCCAAAGAGGCCGGCGTGATGCTGTTGCCGGGTGCGGGCTTTGGGATTTTGCCGAGCGATTGCCTGGCGCTGCACTTGAAGCAGCGCCAACCCAATGCGGTGTCATTAACCCTTGCATTTTCGGCAGGCGCCAGCGCCAGCGCCGGCACAATGGCAACGTTTCTCGAAAGCCTCGGGCAATCCGGCGTGGTGCGCAAATCAGGTCAGTTGGTGAACGCCGAGGCCGCAAGCGAATCGCGCAGCATCGATTTTGGGCCCGGCAAGTTGCAGCGCGCGGTTCTGTTTCCATGGCGCGCCGATGTACTCAGCGCCGGTGTTTCGACCGACATTCCGCACATCAGCAGCTACGCCGCCATGCCGATGGCGCTACGATTTGTGCTGAAGAATCGCAAAATGTTCTCGGGCGGCTTTCTGCGCAAGCTGCTGGAAGATCATGTCGCAAAAGCACCGGATGGCCCAAAGCCCAACGATCGAGCGAAACGCAAAAGTTACTTGTTCGGAGAGGTGGTCAACGAGGTTGGCGCGAAAATGCGCAGTGTCGTCGAAGGCCCCGACCCTTACGACTTCACCGTGCTGGCTGCCCTGGCTTGCGTCGAACGCTCCTTGTCGGCGAATGTGCGCGATGGCTTCGCCACGCCGGCACAGTTGCTCGGCACAGCTCCCTTGAGAGCGCTGCCGGGCGTCAAGCTGATCGATTTGGCATAGCCGATTTTTGAACGGTGAGGACAAGCGGCGATCTATCGCCGGTCGCACTCGGCCTATACTTCACCGCAACTCGCTGCGAATCTTTCACGATGGACGACGCTCTGCGCCAACGCCTGATCGGCGCTGCCGTAATCATTTTGCTGGCGGTGATTTTTGTGCCGATGTTGCTCGATGCACCCAAAGAGCAGACACCGTCGCGCGAACAAGTGGATTTAACCATCCCACCGCGGACCGAGCCGGGAATGGAAACAAGGCGGCTGCCTCTCGATCCGGACATGACGGCGCCAACGCCGATTCCGCGCAACGAGGAGCCCGACACCTCGGCAACGGATGTCGCAGAAGCAACGCCGATCGAGCCTCCTCCCGAAACCACGCCGCCCCCAGCGCAACCTGCGCCAACGCCCGTGGCCCCACCCGCCGCGCCAGTTGCGGCCACTCCGCGCCCGACCCCATCGAGCGAAGAAACACCGGTTCGCCCGGTTCTGCGTGCACCGAGCCCTGCTGCCGGCGGTCGTTTCGTTGCGCAGTTCGGCAGCTACGCAGACAAGAACAATGCGGACGGATTGATCGCCGATCTCGCCAAAGTTGGCGTGCCGGCAAGTATCGAGGAGTTGCAAAGCGGCGGTGGCCGCAAGCTGTATCGCGTGCGCAGCAAAGGGTACGCAACACGCACGGAAGCTGACGCCGCGCGTTTGTCTGCGCAACGCCAGATCGCGGGTCTATCGAGCAACGTGATAGAGCTGGCGCTTGCGAACGCGACACAGAGCGCACCCGCCGCTGCAGGACGCGCGAACTTGACCGGGTGGGCAGTGCAAGTGGGCGTGTTCAGCAAAGCCGAAGGCGCCAAGGAACTCTCGGACAAGCTTCGAGCGGCTGGTTACGCTGCGTTCGTCGAACCGATCAAGCTGGCAGGTGGGAAAACCAGTCATCGCGTTCGCATCGGCCCCGAGGCGCGTCGCGATAACGCGGTCAAGGTGCAAACCGAGGTCAAGACCAAGTTCAAGCTGGACGCGTTGGTCGTCGCCCATCCGTGATCTGGATTGACATCGTCATCCTGGCGTTGGTTGGATTCTCGACGCTGATCAGCCTGATCCGCGGGTTTGTCGTAGAAGCGATGTCGATCATCATCTGGATCACGGCAATCTGGGCAGCCTTTCAGTTCACATCACCGTTGGCGGCGCATTTGCACGGTATCGATGTACCCTCCGTGCGCTTGGGCGTTGCCGCACTGCTGTTGATCATCGGCATACTGGTTGTCGGATCGTTGTTGAGTTGGCTGATTGGCCGATTAGTTCGTTCAACAGGCCTTTCCGGAACCGACCGCATGCTTGGCGCTATCTTTGGCTTTCTGCGTGGCAGCTTTACGGTACTGGCGCTGGTTGCGGTAGGAAGTTGGACGCCACTTTGCGCTGATCCGTGGTGGCGGCAATCGCAACTCATCCCGCGTTTCGAGACCCTGGCAATTGCCGGAAAAGCGTTCTTGCCCTCCCCATTGCGTGAGATGATAGGCGCCTGTCGCGCCGGCTCTCCGGCCGTCCCCGAATCTGAGACCTGATCCATGTGCGGAATCATTGGCATCGTTGGCCGTAGCGATGTGGCTACTGCCTTGTACGACGGCTTGACGGTGCTCCAGCATCGAGGCCAAGACGCCGCGGGTATTGCCACGTTCGATGGCAACAAGTTGCACTTGTCCAAGGGTAACGGTCTGGTGCGAGATGTATTCGACGATGCCTCGATGGGCCGTTTGCGCGGTGCAATGGGCATCGGCCATTGTCGCTACCCGACGGCCGGCTCCGAAGGCGCTGCAGAAGCCCAGCCGTTTTATGTGAATTCGCCCTACGGCATCGCGCTGGCCCACAACGGCAATTTGACCAACGCGCCGTCGTTGAAGCGCGAGATGTATGCCGAAGACCGACGACACATCAACACCGAATCGGACTCCGAAGTCCTGCTCAACGTTTTTGCGCATGAGCTTCAGTCGTACGAACGTGCCCGACTGGAACCGCACCATCTTTTCAAGGCCGTCAGCGGCGTTCACCAGCGCTGTGTCGGCGGCTACGCGATCGTATCGATGGTGCTGGGACTGGGATTGGTAGGATTTCGCGATCCGAATGGCATTCGCCCGCTCGTGATCGGCAAGCGCGACGGCATTGAGGGCGTCGAGTGGGCGCTCGCCAGCGAAAGCGTCGCGCTCGACATTCTGGGTTTTCGTCTGGAACGCGATGTGGCGCCCGGCGAAGCGGTGTTGATTACCGACGATGGCAAGCTGCACGCGCAACAGTGCGCGACCAAGCGCCTGCTATCGCCCTGCATTTTCGAGTACGTGTATTTAGCGCGCCCGGATTCGATGATCGAGGATGTATCGGTGTACAAGGCGCGACTGCGCATGGGCGAAAAACTCGCCAAGAAGATCCTGCGCGAACGGCCGAATCACGATATCGACGTTGTCATTCCGATTCCAGACACCTCCCGTACCGCGGCCATCCCTTTGGCCAAAGCACTTGGCGTGGAGTACCGCGAGGGTTTCGTCAAGAACCGCTATATCGGCCGCACCTTCATTATGCCGGGACAGAAAGAGCGCGTGAAATCGGTGCGCCGCAAGTTGAACGCCATCGAACTCGAATTTCGCGACAAAGTGGTGCTCTTGGTCGACGATTCCATTGTGCGCGGCACAACTAGCAAGCAGATCGTGCAAATGGCTCGCGAGGTGGGCGCACGTAAAGTGTACCTCGCCTCCGCCGCACCGCCGGTTCGCTTTCCGAACGTCTACGGAATCGATATGCCCGCGGTTAAAGAGCTCGTCGCACACGGGCGCAGCGAACTGGAAGTACAGCAATTCATTGGCGCCGACTGGTTAATCTACCAGGACTTGGCTGACCTGATCGCCGCCGTGCAGGAGGGCAATCCGGACATACCGGCTTTCGACACCTCGTGCTTCTCGGGTGAGTACGTTACGGGTTTGACGGGAACATACCTGGAACAACTGGAACTGCTGCGCAGCGACGAGGCCAAGGCACAGCGGCGCGTCGCCTAGTGTGGTGTTCCGTAATTACCTTGAACTATTTCCGCGCCTTTTGACCCGAATACGTCGTTGTTCGTCGTCGCCATAGCGCTGCTATGACGCCCGGCCCGGCGGCGCAGCCGCCGGGCGTTCAAGTCGGCTCGCGGCATGCCGCGAAAGCGGCCGACTTTCACCCTCCTCTCGCCTAGTCTCGGGCCAAAATGCATCGGAACTTACTTCAACTTAATTACGGAACACCACACTAGGTCCGCATTGGCTTTTGTTACAGACCCATGGTCCGCATGCTTCTTGGTACGCGGACCCATGGTCCGCAGCTGTCGAATTCGCTACAAAGGTTGGGCGCAGCGTGCGGACCACGGGTCCGCGTGCCAAAGGCGCAGCTTACGATGCGTCGGCGACCCTACTCCGGCCGCAAATATGGGAACAACAAAACGTCGCGAATCGACGCAGTGTTGGTCAGCAGCATTGCCAGGCGATCTATGCCGATGCCCTCACCCGCTGTTGGCGGCATGCCGTACTCCAGCGCGCGGATGTAGTCCGCATCGTAATGCATCGCTTCGGCATCGCCCGCGTCTTTGGCCTGAACCTGCGCCAGGAAACGCTCGGCCTGATCCTCGGGATCGTTCAACTCGGAAAAGCCGTTGGCTAATTCGCGAGCGACAATGAAAAGCTCAAAGCGATCCGTGACCGCCGGATCGGCATCGTTGCGTCGCGACAGCGGCGAGGTTTCCGCCGGATAGTGCGTGATGAAGGTCGGCTGCACCAGGGTCGACTCGACCGTCGCTTCGAAGATCTCCTGCAACAAGCGTCCCCAGCCCCAGTCGGCTTTGGTGTGAATCTTCAAGCGCTGACAATGCGCGCGTAGCGCATCGGCGTTGCGACAATCGCCAATGGCGATGTCGGGGTTCTGGCGGCATACCGCATCAGTCATCGACAGGCGTGTAAACGCCGCGCTGAAATCGATAGTCTGGCCTTGATAGTCGATGAGCTCACGGCCGCAGACCTCGACCACGAGTTCGCGCAGCAAGCGCTCGGTGATATCCATCAAATCGACGAAGGTTGCGTAAGCCCAATAGAACTCGAGCATCGTGAATTCTGGGTTGTGCCGCGTGCTCACGCCCTCGTTGCGGAAATTGCGGTTGATCTCGTAAACACGCTCGAGTCCGCCGACGACCAGGCGCTTCAAATACAACTCCGGCGCCACGCGCAAATACAGCTGCAAGTCGAGTGCGTTGTGGTGCGTGACGAAGGGACGCGCCGTCGCACCGCCGGGAATGTAATGCATCATCGGCGTTTCGACTTCGAGGAAGCCGTACTCCGGTCGCTCCAGGAACTGACGGATAAAGCGTACGATTTGCGAGCGCATCACAAAGGTCCGGCGCACGTCGTCGTTCACGATCAGATCGACATAACGCTGCCGATAGCGTACTTCGGTATCGGCAAGGCCGTGCCATTTGTCGGGCAACGGGCGCAAGGATTTAGTGAGCAGCCGCAGTGACGTTGCGCGCACGCTGAGTTCGCCGGTTTTGGTGCGCATCAGCGGACCGCTGGCGCCAACGATATCGCCGATGTCGTAGCCCTTAAATGACTCGTAAGTGTCGCCGAGTGTGGACTGCTGCAGGAACACCTGGATCGTCTCGCCCGAACGATCCTTGAGCGTTGCGAACGCGGCTTTGCCCATGACCCGTTTGGCCATCAGGCGACCTGCAATCGTCACCGACCGACTAAGCGCGTCCAGCGCAGGTGAATCCCAACGCGCTTTATCCGCGTACTCAGCCTGCAACGTACCCGCAAGCTCTGTCGGCGAAAAGTCGTTCGGGAACGCTACGCCGTCCTGGCGTAACCGCGCCAGCTTTGCGCGGCGCTCAGCAATGATGTGATTGTCGTCAGTCATATCGTCCGTGGGTCGCGCCCTAGCGCGACGCTTTGAGTCGGCAGTGAGAATGCGGCGTCAGGAAAGCCCGCCATAGTTTGTTCACACGAAGCCACGAAGACACAAAAGAGGAAAGGACCACGTTCCCCTACTCCACTTCGTGTCTTCGTAGCTTTGCGTGAGATCGCTTTCGGAGGTAAGCGCCTGTGCGGCGCGTCGAGCTGCAGCGCCACACACGTCAGAGCCCCTGCTTCAAGCTGGCTTCCACGTAGTCATCGAGATCGCCATCAAGCACCGTCTGCGTATCACGACGCTCGACGCCCGTTCGCAGGTCTTTGATCCTGGCATCGTCCAGAACGTAGGATCGAATTTGGTGGCCCCAACCTATCTCAGATTTGGTTGCTTCAAGTCGATCCTTCTCGGCGTTGCGCTTCTGGACTTCGATCTCGTACAGTTTGGCCTTGAGCATCTTCATCGCGCGATCGCGATTGGCATGCTGGCTGCGTTCTGTCTGGCAAGCGACCACAACTCCACTTGGAACGTGCGTGATGCGCACCGCCGACTCGGTCTTGTTGACGTGCTGACCGCCTGCGCCGCTCGACCGATAGACGTCGGTTTTCAGATCAGCCGGATTGATATCGATCTCGATGTTGTCGTCGACCTCGGGTGCGACGAAAACGGAGGCGAATGAGGTATGGCGCCGCTTGTTGGAATCGAACGGCGATATGCGCACCAGTCGATGCACGCCAATCTCGGTGCGCAGCCAACCGAACGCATAGTCGCCCTCGACGCGTAAGCTGGCGCTCTTGATCCCCGCCACGTCGCCTGCGCTGACTTCCAGCAACTCGGTTTTGAAGCCCTTACGTTCGCACCAGCGCAAATACATGCGCAGCAGCATCTCCGCCCAATCCTGCGCCTCGGTGCCGCCCGCCCCCGCCTGAATGTCCACATAGGCTGGGTTGGGGTCCATCGGATTGCCGAACATCCGCTGGAACTCGATGCGCGCCACGCGCACTTCCAACTTCAGCGCATCCGCCTCTAGCTGAGCGAAGGACGCCGCATCGTCTTCGGCGATGATGAGTTCAAGCAAATCCTGGCCGTCGATCGCACCCTGGAGCAATTCCGTCAGCTCGCGAACCGTCGATTCCAGACGCGCGCGCTCACGGCCCAGTTCCTGAGCCTTCTCCGGATTGTTCCAGATTGCCGGGTCCTCCAGCTCCCGACTGACTTCGTCTAGGCGGTCTTTCTTGTTATCGAAGTCAAAGAAACCCCCTCAGCGCAGTGACGCGCTGGCGAAGGTCTAGAAGCTTGGCGGCGAGGGGACTGGTTTCCATGATTTCGGCTGATAGAAAACTCACGAGTCTAGCAAGCACGAGACCGACAAGTGACTTAAGGCTGAGAGAAACCGCAGAAGGCTATGTATCGCAAGCTCGTTTAGACGCTGTGCGGTCGACGAAACACCGTCAACTCACCATGGGTCCAGGACTCAAAACCACGTCGCTGCATCTCCGGAACGACGACACGGCTCGCCGAACCGAAAGCGCTGTCATCGTGCAGCTCGACCACGAGAACCTCAATGTTGTCGATCCAGTTGAGGCTGCCCTTGAACACCTCCACTTCGGCGCCCTCGATATCCATCTTGATCAGCGAAATCGCTGGTAGGGCAAATCGACGCATCAAGGCTTCAACATCAAACGCAAGGATCGAGCCATGCGCGTCAGCCCGTACTTGTTTCGCCCAAGCTCCGCCACCGCGGTAGTGGTCTGCCCGCAACGATAGGGAGCCCTGGTTCGACCATACCGCTGCGTGAAGCGCCGACGCTCGGTTTCCATAGGGCTTCAGGTTCTCACAGAGCGTCGCGAAGTTGTCGCTATCCGGTTCTATCGCAATCACTTTGGCGTCAGGGTACCGAGTAAGAAAGTAAGCAGACGAATATCCGACATTGGCACCAAGATCGAGAATGGTTGCGGGATTAAAGTTCGACGGCAGACACTGGTACTCAAGTTCCTCAAAGATTTGGCGATAGACCAGCCAATCGGTAGTCCCGGACCGCACAATCAAGCGATGTAGGGCAAATGGACTGGTAAATCGTGCACTACGAAGACCTATCGATTCGGCAAATTTCCTACGCCAATAGTTCCGATCATGGCGACGTGCGTATGCATTCGCAATTCTTGAAAAAATCGACACCACTGCTTACTCGGGAGCCCTATGTCTCCCAATTCTATGGGATACAGAAGCCCGCAGCCGCAGCAACCCAAGTCAAAAAAAAAGCCGACGCCCGGTAGACCGGGCGCCGGCTAGGGCATTTATTGTTGCCTGAGTACTACCGAATCGGTTGCGCCGGATCGCCAAGGATCACTTGGCCCAACAGAATTTCCGGACCAGCGCCATTCGGACGGGCCTTCAGTTCCGCCTTTGCGGCTTGCACGACATCACCGATGCGCGCACCAGGGGCCAACCGATCCGCGACCGCCACCATCATCGCGTCATGCGAAGCCTGATCCAGCAGTACCGTCGCGCCGATGATGGCGCTGGCGCCCTTGTTCGGCGTCAGCATCAACGCTTGCGCCATCGTATTCGCTGTCGGCGAAACGAAGTACGTCGTCCAGCATGCAAACTGCAAAACAATTGGCTGATTCACGTTGCTTGCCAGATTCGGCCTGTTCGGATCACTGCTGGTGCCCTGGACCTGTGAGATATCGAGCAGCGGGTCAAACGTCCATTGGCTTGGGCCTGAGTGACCAACATACGATATGACGCTGCGGCCAGCATTGAACGCATTGACCAGAGCCTGACGGGCTGGATTCAACCCCAGGACGTCTTGATACACGCGACTCACTGTCCAGGAATTGGCCAATCCACCGGCCAACGCTTCGCTCGATTCGGTAAACGTGTTCTGGTACACCGCGCTGGTGTCCTCCGGCCCGGCCGACAGCGTCATCTGATTGGCGGCCGGCTGACTTTCGTAAGCGAGGATCTTGCGGACTGCTTCCTGCGCCTCTGCAAGTGTGCGCACCGGCAAGCGACCCACCGCCAGATCCGACATGCCGTCGTTGTCGACGTCGCCCAACAGTGGGTCGGCAGGAGCGTAGCGGACGAACACGCTGGTAGTCGCATACGGGGTCGGCACGAAGCTGATCGAACCTGAGTTCTCGTACCCTGGCGCGTCAGTTGTATCGGCACCTACGAGCACGACGTAATCGGTGCCCATCTGCGCTTTAGCGTCCTTGATATAGCGCTGAATGGCTGCCGGCGTAGGATTACCACCGCTGTAGCGTGTGTAGATCGCCTCGACGTTGACGATCTTCGTCGTCAATCCTTGATTCTGACGACGGCTGGCCAAATCAGTCAGCGTGTTGCTGAACATGCCGTGCGTGATCGCCAGCCAATCCGCTTGCCCTGCCAACAAGCCCGCGGCTGGCGACGCAACGCTAATCGAATGCGGTGAAAGCAATTGAGCGGCTGGACCAACCCACAACTCGCTGTCGGACGGGAAGCCCTCTGAATAGACCGCCACTGGACTGCCGCTGACCTGAACTTCAGTAGCACTTCCGCCAACGATTCGATATGCGCGCAAATCTGCTCCACCGACATTACCGACCGTAATGACACCTGCGATCGGCGCCGGCATTCCATCACCTACGCGGTTCTGGAATATCGTGTCGTTGCGCGTTCCTTGCAACGCTTCGCCAAAGAACTTGTTGCCATCGCCGTTTGCCGCTGCGGTGTAGCGCAGTGTGACCGACTCGATGTGAATGATGTCGGCCGGCTGCCCAGTGTCTCCTGGCACTTGGATGACAACTTGGTGATTCGTGCCGCTCAAAGTCACAGGCACTCGAATGCGGCTGCCCGCCAACCCTTCGAAGCGTTCGCTGGCGACCAACTGGCCATTGACGAGTACACGCACAGAATGGTCATCACCGCGGCTCGGCCAATCAATACCGCCCCAAACGACCACATCTAGCTCGCCATTACCAAGCGCTGCTGGTCCGTTGAGATTGATCGATTTGCTTGCCGGGCTCCCCTGCGATACCAAGCGATCCGCGAACCACGGATCTCCCACTGGCGAAACTTCGTTGTATGCGTTCTGGGGAGCGTAGGTCAGCTCAGCTGTATAGGTCGAAACCGCGCCGGGAGTCACGGCGCGCGTAACCAGTCCCATTTCAACCGCTTGCGCAGCGTTCGACTCAATCAAGTAGAAACGATCGCGACTCCACAAGCTCGGCTTGGCATCGCCGAAGAACTCAATTGACGAACCAGCGCCAAACATCGTGCCGCCACGGACGCGGCGCGCGACCGCGCCGATGTCGGTGCGAACCGCGATCTGCGAGCTCGGTGTACCGCTCAAGTCCACACCCGCAGCCAAAAGTTGCTCATGCGTCACACGAACCATACCGCGCTCGCGGACACCCACTCTCGCAATACCACTGGCGGTGCCGCGTGTCGAAGCCTGATAACTCATCAACTGTTGCCGCGATTCGGTCCAGTTGTAGCGCACGACAGTCGGGGCGGATCCAAATTGCTGACCAACGCGGAACGGGCCGCGCAGCGTTTGTTTGCCCAACACGTCGACGTCGGCGAGATACAAGTCGCCCACACCCGGATCGTCGATGACAATTTCATAGGTCTTGGCTTCCGAGCCGTTGCGTCCACTTGCAACGACAAACTCGCTCACACGCTGACGTTTGCTGTTGAGAACGAAGAACCCGGCATGGGCCACTTCCGACGCCGAATCGAATTTCACTCGGAGTTTTCCACCGTTGAGACGTTCGGCTTCGAAATAGGCATTGGTCACAGGCGTTGTGAAGTCCGGTCCGGACAAACACACCAGCGGCGAGGACGGGCCATCGCGGTCCGGAGATGCGCCGGTGTCGCCGCCTGCGCCACTGGTCGCACCGTTGGCCGGGAATTCCGACAACGCAGGCGAACTGGTGACGCCGCGCAAACCGCCAGCGATAGATTCAATGGCATCGACATGAGAGACCAGTACCACACCCGCGCCGCCGCCACCGCCACCGCCTTCGGCTTCATCGCCATTGACGACCGTATGTGAACCACCGGCACCGCCGTTGGCTTGAATTTCCAACGTGGCCGGCAGTGGATGATTCTCTGACGTGGTCACTATGACCGAGCCGCCGCCGCCGCCGCCGCCATTGCCATCCAGCGGAGCGGAATTCGAACCCAGTCCAGCGGTGCCATTGGCACTGATTCGCGGATTGACTGGGCCAAAGGCGTCAATTCGCCGCGCCAGCACGAAAACGAATCCACCGCCATCACCGCCTCGACGAGGATTGGAGTTGTTTACTTCACCCGCACCGCCGCCGCCGCCAAAATACACACGGCGATACGGTTCGCCGCCCACGGCGCCCGACAAAGGCCGGCCGCCCAGGCCGCCGACGATCCGTCGGTTATCGCCGGTCCACAACGGATCTCCAGGGGCAACCGACAGGGCATCTTGGTTCGTGTTCGACCAGGTGTACCCACCTCGACCGCCACCGGTGTTGTCGGTCAACGCTGCAGTCTCTGGATCGAGAGCCCAGGCGGCGTTGAAAGCAGCGTCCAGATCGCCGCGACCATTTGTCCATCCTGCCGGATCGCCTGCGTTCGCCCCACCACCGCCAGAGGAATTGATGCCGTTACCACCGCCACCACCATTTGCCGGCGCGCCGCGTGCAAAGCGACCGCCGAGCGCGTCGTAGCGTGTCCAAGTACCGACCACGCTCTCACCTTTCTCGCCTTGCGAATTCGAACCCGACACGAAATCGGGTGAGAAAGCGGTGCCGCCAGTGGTTTGATCGTCGCCGCCGCGGAATCCTGCGCCATCAGCACTAAGAACGCCGCCTAACTGCAAAATGCCCGTGGACTGGTCCGCACCGCCCACGTCGATGGCCAGAACACCGCCCAATGAGGCACTGCTTGCACCGTCCCAGTTCCAGTCGCGCGCAACCACGCTCGCACCTGGCTCGACGCGCAGGCTGGCGTATTGGGGAACACGAACCGCCATCGCCGGCGCAACGCCAGCAATTCCCGACACTTCGTAATCGTAGCGAAGTCCAACGCATGCGGGGTCAGGATTGGAAAAACCATTGCCAGGACCAGGTGCCCCCGTGCCATCGAAGGGATAGATCTCGATCTCGTCCGGACCGCCGGCGACGTCAATGACGTTGGCCACGTACACAAACTCATACCGACCCGTGCCGCCGATGCTGGTCACATTGCCGTAGCTCACGGCATTCGTGGTATCGATCGTCGCGCCTTGCGGCTGATAAATCATCAGGAGATCGCCGTTCGACAGCGACAGGTTACATCCGGTGCAAGCACCGCTCGGTAAGGCAAGGTCGGACACGTCGGGAACGGAGATGCGGTCTGCTCCGGCAGTCACTCCAGCGCTCAGCGGCGCATAGCCGTTGACAATCGTGCCGGCAGTGTTGACAACATGATTGCCATCGCTGCCAGGACCAAAGGGCGCTGCGGTCAACTGAAACACCATCGTATAGGCCGCTGTCCCGTTATTGGGAACGACCTGCGCGGGCCAGATGAAACCGCCAGTCCAATCGCCAGGGCTTGAAGCAGGGGCGGTTGTCGGCAAGAACGGTAAACCACCGTTTGCGAAGACGGCCAGCCCGGCCGCAGGAAAATCGTACAACTCGTCGATCAGCACAGGGAAAGCGGTGACCTCAAAGGCGGACGCACCGGTGCCTGTGACGTTCAGCGTCGAACTGGCTTTGCTCAGTTGAATCGAGTTGTTCGGGACCAGCAGCGTTGCACTGACGTTATTGAACCCCGAGTTCAGCACATCGTCCGCATAGCCCATCACCGTCAGCGTCTGCGAGGCGCCAGACACGTTCTGGAACGTCGCCACGCGCGTGTACGTGATCGTCGCCCCGGACTCTACGACCGTGTCGGCAATGCTGACATTGAACAAATTACGGAGTTCCGATTCAGTGCTCGGATAAGTGATGGTCGCCGTGTTTCCAGCAGCTACGATCACCGGCTGGGTTCCTGCGTCGGTCACCACCGACCACTCTTCTGTGTCACCAGCAACGCGGTACGAGAACTGACTGCCCGCCAGATGGGGTATGAGTCCCTTGCTGAGTACCGTCTGCGGTACGCCAGCCGTGATGTAGCCGTCAGCGGAAAGATCGCCATAGCGCACCCTCGCCGCGCCGTCCTGGATTGTGATTTGCGCGCTCACCGAGGCCGAGACAAGCAATGCCCCGAAGCCTATGCCAACCACCATGCGACGAACCATGACTATCCCCTGCACAAAAACTGCCTACAGGTTAGCTGTGTGCCGCTGGATGGTCAACGCTTCGTGTGCTGCGAAGCGCCCAATCCTCAACGGCGCTGAGTTATCCAAAACACCCAGTTCAAGGCGCGCGACGCCAACAGTTCCAGCTTGTTCACGAATCGCGATAGACAATTGAGTTGTAACTGCTAACGATTAAGCGTCAGAATCCACTCGGGAGGCGCGAAAGCGCAGATCAATCAGGGGATTCATGCTGATCTTGGCGTTGATAGGGGTATCGGGCATTACGTCGTTCGCGGCGACGTTCGCTTTGATCCGATTGGCGCCAGCCTGGGGCTTGCTAGATCACCCATCTCCGGATCGCAAGCACCACCAAGCGCCCACGCCGGTTGTCGGCGGGCTCGGCTTCGCGCTCGGGGTGATCGCTTTTCTGGCCTTGAGCGGCGCAATTCTCACGCCCACTTTTTTCTGGCTTGTCGCAGCCATCCTTGTGTTAGCTTTCGTCGGCGTCGCCGACGATCGGTTCGATCTGAAATGGTATTGGCGTATTTCGGCGCAAGTGTTTGCCGCACTGCTTATCGCGCTACCTGGCCGAATGACCATTGATTCGTTGGGAATCAGTGGGATGGTCGATTTGCATCTGGGCGATTGGGCCGTACCTTTCACAATTTTCGCGGTTGTCGGCGTGGTCAATGCGATCAACATGATCGATGGCATGGACGGCCTCGCTGGCACTTTGGCTGTAATCTCGTTGCTGGCGATGGCGCTACTGGCGTCCGATCCAATCACAAGGATGTTTTTGTGGGCAGTGATCGCTGCGCTGATCGGATTTCTCGCGTTCAACCTTCGGCGACCGGGCATGCCCCGCGCAGCCTGCTTTCTGGGGAATAGCGGAAGCGCAGTGCTGGGTCTCCTGCTCGCGTGGTCAGCCATTGCCGTGACGCACAACGCCGCCCCCGGCCCGAGTGTTGCTCCCTGGCTGGTGGCGTTGCCGATCATGGACTGCCTGATCCAGATCGCGCGCCGGCTATTGGATCGGCGGTCGCCGTTTTCGGCGGACCGTGGGCATCTTCATCACCTGCTGATGAGCAAGCAATGGAGCGTTGGCGCGATCCTTTGTCTGGCCTCGGGCATCCAAGTCGCAATGATCGCCATTGGCGTGGCGCTGTATGCCGTTGACCTCGATCCGGTGTTTTTGATGTTGATTTTTGTGGCCATCTTGCCGCTGCTGGGTCTTGCCTATTGGTTGCTCAACCGCAATCAGCCGCTCACCGAGGAAGCATTGAAACTGAAGCCGGAACAGGCTTGGTAACCTCAATACCGCGGCGCCTGATGCCAGCGCCACGCGGATTGCACGATCGAACCCAGATCATGCGCCGGTATCCAGCCCAGGATTTCGCGGGCTTTCGCGGCGCTTGCCACCAACTTGGGGGGATCGCCGTGCCGGCGTTCGGATAGCACATGCGGCACCACCCTGCCCGCGATCTCCGAAACGCGCCGCAGCACTTGAATCACGCTGGTTCCCAGTTCGGTTCCAAGATTGATCGCCTGCCAGCCGTCGTGGTCGCGCAGCCAGTGCATCGCGGCGCCGTGTGCCTGCGCTAAATCTTCGACATGAATGTAGTCGCGAATGCAGGTGCCGTCCGGCGTTGGATAATCCTGACCAAACACCGTCAGTTTTTTCGCCTGACCCAGCACGGCGCGCAAAGCGCTTGGGATCAAGTGCGTCTCGGGCTCGTGAGACTCTCCCAACTCGCCGCTGGAGTGCGCACCAGCGGCATTAAAGTAACGCAGCGCGACGACCGATAGATCGCCCGCTCTGGCACAGTCCTCCAGCAGGTTCTCGCAGGCCAGCTTGCTGGCGCCATATGGGTTGATCGGATTACGAGCGTGCGCTTCATCGATCACATCGGAACTTGGCACACCATAAACCGCGCACGTCGAAGAGAAAACGAGTCGTCTGGTGCCGGCTGCGTGCATCGCCTTGACCAGATTCAACGTGCCGAGGAAGTTGTTTTCGTAATACGCCAGAGGCTGTCGCACAGATTCGCCGACAAGCGCCAAGGCTGCGAAGTGAAAGACGATGCTCGGTCGGATCTGAATCAGCGCATCGCGAAGTGCACCTGCATCCCGCAGATCGCAGCGGACCAGAGGTACATCGACCGCCTCAGGGTGGCCGGTGCTGAGATTATCGAGAACTACGCAGGGCTCGCCATGTTCGGTGAGCCAGCGCACCATGTGCGAGCCGATGTAACCCGCACCACCAATGACCAATGCCGTCATTTCTCGACTCTGTGGGTGCAATACCAGCGATACGTTTCCCGGATGCCCTCTTCGAGCCCAATTCGTGCCCGCCAGCCAAGCGCCGCAAGTTTGCTCACGTCGAGCAGCTTACGCGGCGTGCCATCAGGTTTACTCAAGTCGTTCTCGATCTGCCCTTCGAAACCGACAATTCGGGCAATGAGCTGCGCCAGTTCGAGGATCGAGATGTCCTTGCCTACACCGACATTGATGACCTCGCTCGAGTCATAGTTCGCCAGTAGGAATGTGCATGCATCGGCGAGATCGTCGACATGCAGGAATTCGCGGCGCGGGGCACCGGTGCCCCAGATGACGACGCGACTGGCGCCAGCATGTCGCGCCTCATGGAAGCGATGGATCAAACCCGGCAACACGTGCGAGTTGGTCGGATGGAAATTGTCGTTCGGGCCATACAGATTAGTAGGCATCAACGAAATCGCATTGAAACCGTATTGTTGGCGATAGGCTTGGCTCAACCGAATACCAGCGATTTTTGCCAGTGCGTAGGCGTCGTTCGTGGGCTCTAGCGGACCGGTCAGCAGCGCACTTTCTGGAATCGGTTGGGGCGCAAGTTTTGGATAGATGCAGGAGGAACCCAGGAAAACGAGTTTGCGCGCGCCGTGAGTATGGGCTGCGGGAATCACGGCATTCTGGATCCGCAAGTTATCGAGGAGAAACTCCACCGGCCGGGTGTTGTTGGCATGGATGCCCCCGACCACCGCAGCAGCGAGTATCACCGCATCCGGCTTCGATTGCGCAAACCAACTGTCGACCGCCCGCTCGTCGCGAAGATCGAGTACGGCGCGATCGACAACCAAAGGCTCGATACCCTCTCGCCGCAGTCGGCGCACGATGGCACTGCCGACCAGCCCCTTGTGTCCCGCTACGAAAATCCTTTGGAAGCTGCGATCCATGGGTGTCACTCGTGATGGTCGAAAGCGCGGTAACCGGCCTTGCGTAGAACTTCGTCGCGCTCGGCGGAACGTACATCTTCCAGGATCATTTCCGACACCAGCGATGCGAAGCTCGTTTTTGGCCGCCAACCCAGTTGTCGGCGTGCCTTGCTGGCATCGCCGAGCAGGGTATCGACTTCCGCCGGCCGACGATACCGAGGGTCCACGGCAACAATCGATTGCCCCGGTGGCACTCGGGCGTGGTCGGACGATTGTGTGACGACTGCGATCTCCTGATCGCCCCTGCCGCGCCACTCGATACCCATACCCAGTTCCCGGCATGCCAATTCCACGAACTCGCGCACCGAGTGCTGCTCGCCAGTGGCGATCACGTAGTCCTCAGCTGTCGCTTGCTGCAACATGAGCCACATCGCTTCAACGTAGTCGCGCGCGTGTCCCCAGTCGCGCAGCGCATCGAGATTGCCCAGATACAATCGATCTTGAAGACCAAGACTGATGCGCGCCAACGCCCGGGTGATCTTGCGCGTCACGAAGGTCTCTCCCCGCCACGGCGACTCGTGGTTGAAGAGGATGCCGTTGCAGGCATACAAGCCGTACGACTCGCGGTAGTTCACGGTAATCCAATACGCGTAAACCTTCGCCACGCCGTAAGGCGAGCGCGGATAAAACGGCGTCTCCTCGCGTTGCGGCACTTCGGCGACTTTGCCGAACATTTCGGAGGTCGACGCTTGGTAGATGCGGGTCTTTTTCTCCAGGCCGAGAATACGGATCGCCTCCAGCAAGCGCAGCGTGCCGAGCGCATCGCAGTTAGCGGTGTACTCGGGGCTTTCGAAAGACACAGCGACATGGCTTTGCGCGCCAAGGTTGTAGATCTCGTCGGGCTGTACCTGCTGAATGATGCGAATCAGGTTGGTCGAGTCGGTCAGGTCGCCGTAGTGCAGGATGAAATTCCGATCGCTGGTGTGCGGATCCTGATAAATGTGATCGATACGATGGGTGTTGAAGGAGGACGCTCGGCGCTTGATGCCGTGCACGATGTAGCCCTTGCTGAGCAGCAGTTCCGACAAGTACGCGCCATCCTGGCCCGTGACGCCGGTCAGCAGCGCCACTTTCTTAGCTCCGATCATGAGTTCCCTCTTTCGTTTGCTGCTCGACCATGTGCTGGTCGATCAAGTACTGGTAAATCGCCATCATGCACGAATAGTCGAAGCCGGCTCGCCCGTCCAGAAAACCGCGCCGAATGATGTAGCTGTAGAAGAAACGCAACAACGGTCGGCATGGCAGCCAGTCCGCTAGTTGCTTCAGCGCCCGGCGTCGAACCACCGCGTCGCGCGCAACCATCGTGGCGAGCCTCGGCCATTCGCGGCGCCCGGCGCGAGCAGCCTCAAGCGCCGCATAACGCGTGTGGCGAGTAAACCAATCGCCGATCCCGCGAGAGAAGTTGTAATGATCAAGAGGCGCGACCAATGTGCCAATCGGACCGACATCGGGCGCCTCTCGCTGACCGTGACCGACGTCGATGAACCGCAGTACTGAGGCGCGCCCAAATCGAACCTGGTAAACCGGGTACATCCCGGCATGTTTTAGCCAGGCGCCTCGAAACATTAATCGCGAAGCCACCCGATAAGCGGCATGCTCCTGGTCAGACTCAGCGATGGCCATCAGTTCTGCTGCCAGCGCGGGGGTGACGACCTCATCGGCATCCAGATGTAGGACCCATTTGTGGCGCAAGCCGGCAGCATGTGCGGCATTTCGCTGCTGCGCAAAGGAATCGAACGCGCGCTCAACGATCCGCGCACCTGCCGCGCCCGCAATAGCAACGGTGTCATCGCTGCTCCCGGAATCGATGACTAGAACGTCATCGGAAAACCCGACACTCGCCAAGCACCGAGGCAAATTAGCAGCCTCGTTCAGTGTCAGCACTACAATGGAAATCACGAGGGCTGGATTACTCTGGGTTTCAGCACTTGCGCAGGATGCCCGGCTACGACAACCCAAGGTGGGACATCGGCAACAACGACCGCGCGTGCCGCAACAACCGCACCATCGCCAACGGTCACACCCGGTGCAAGAAAAGCATCGGCGCATATCCAAACGTCATCGCCGATGTCGATCGGCAGACGGAGTAGCGGAAAGCCAGCGTCTTCGTAATTGTGCGTCCCAGCGCAGATGTGCGCTCCGAAGGACAAGGTCGAGCGAGCGCCAATTCGTACCTTGCCCAAATTGTAAACGCGCACGCCATCTGCGACGCTGCTGAGCTCGCCGACCTCAAGAAGCCACGGCAGTTCGATACGCGCACCTGGATAGATATGCGCACCGCGACCAATTTTCGCGCCGAAGCAGCGCAACAGAAAAGCGCGCCATCTGAATCCAACACGGGGCGAGAAGCGAAAAAGCAAGCCGACGATTGCCCACATGAGACGGCAAAAATACTCGCGTGGACGATACGGCCGCTGCTTCCTTGTAGCATCGATATCTAGTTTCATGCCGTTTGTGAGGCGTTTTGACGACTAATAATCTGGTCCACAAAGTCACGCCGTCCAAAGCCCAAAACAACACCTACCAAAAAACCGAGAAAAACGACGATGAACGCATCGGCAAGAATTTGCCCCGAGATCGTCAGACTACAAACATTGGCCACCGCTACGGCCAAGAGGCACGCGCACAAGGGGCCTTCCCTGGTCCGTGCGGTAAGAAAAGATCTCGTTACGCGCCACATGGCAAGACCGATGGCAATCAAAGTGGCCAAAAATGCTATAAAACCCAAAACGCCTAACTCTGCCATGACCCGTCCCGGCCCACTTTCTTGCCATACTCGCGGCCGCTCTGCCGATATGTGATGCGATCCTGGCGTTCCGAACCCTAAACCGGCGCCAAAAAAACCCAACTGTCGATAGGTCTCGACAATTTCACCCAAACCGTGCGACTCAAAGCGATCAAAAACACCATCACCCTCTTTGCTTTGGGTGTAATAAATGATATTCGCCGTATCATCTCCCAACATATCACTTGAAACTACAAGTGATATCGTCGGTACCGCCAGCAGACCAATGATCGGCAGAACCTTTGATACTCTGCCAGCAGAGAAATAGATCCAGGTCAATGCCATGACGAAAATTGGCAACATGTAGACCATTTTTCGCCGACCGCAAAGCAAGAGGGCAAAAATGGCCCATGCGCAAACACATAACCAAAAAATCCGTGACTTACCTGATTTTGCAATGGCCATCGTCAGGGAGAGCATGCAAACCATTGCGGCATGCCAGCCCATGACATCCGAACTTCGGTAGAACCCAGAAATCATTTCCACTGTGTACCCCGGGATCCAACGAATCCAGCGGTACCCCAGAACCTCCGCACCGACGATCGCGGCTCCAGGTAACAGATCAAAGTACTCGACCAGCGCTCCAAACAGCATGACACCATGAACAACGCAGTACACAGCCAGAATTAAATGCACCGATTCTGTCGAACGCGCATAGAAAAAGCCGAATAAAATCGCCAGAAACAACAGCGAATACGAAAACAAACCCAAAAGCGTGAACTGCCAACTGCCAGGTCCATACGTGACGGAAATCAGCATTGGCGGGATCGAAAAAAGAATCAAAAGAACCAGCGTCTTCGCGATTCTTGGATTTGCGCTACTAAATCGATTCCAAACAGATGGAACTGTCGCCATCATGGTCGCGATTCCGACCAGGAATAACGGGACTGCAAGCAACGTCATCCAACCAGGCGTTCCAACTGTCAATTTTCGAATGGGATCCTGAATCGCCGCTATCACGATAATGGATGGTAGCGCAGTACGCCACCGCGCGAATGCGCTGAACACACCCGCTGAAATCGCTATCAACAGTGCGTATAAGGCAGTCATTTCGGAAGCCTTTTTTGCATGGCGCCATTACCAATCAAAAACTCAGCTCGCAGGGCATCATCAACCGGACGGCCTTTAATTAGTTCCCGAAGCCACCGCCTCAATGGCGAGTCTTGTCGACGCGCCGAAGCGGCAAATATATTTTGCTCGTGGAACCGATAAACCGCTGATGGGAACGGCACAGGTTTCAAAGGATTTCCCTGACGAGCCATCGATTCCGGCAGATAGGCGTGCACGACATAGCGGCGAGTGTATCGGTCATTGAGGTCCAGAGAATAGTCAGGCTGATGTGGGAAAGGAGCCAGCTGAGTTCGGAGAATGGCGCTACTCCCACATTCCTTAAAGAACCTGCGGCGATAGTAAACGCGACTAAGGTTCTCGTCGTTAAGTCGGTAGCCCTCGTCAATAAAGTATCCGTAGGGGTGGTTCTGCTCGAGGCACCAACCAACAAGCTTCGATGAGATAAGATCGTCGGCATCCGTTGGCATAAAGTATCGAGTGCCCGATGCGCGGGCTCGCTCGATCCCGTAGAGCAGCTTTCGACCCTTGTCTGTCTCCCACACGAAAAGACGCTTTGCTGTATCGAATGACTTGCTCTCGCTCAGCGGGGGCGCGAAGGGCACCGGCAGTATCTCTATACGCGAATCGTGCGGCAACTGCTCCGGTGTGTCGTGACAGGAAATTAGTACGCGTAGCCGGTCATCGCGAGAATTGAGTATGGAACTCACTGTCTGCGCGAGTAACTCGCATGTACGCGACCAGTTGTTCGTCGTCGTCTTGGCTCGCAAAGGGACAACGAAATCAATGCGTTGAATCTCTGAATCGTGCTGAAGCTGGGTCACGGTACGCCCGCGTCGGAATTAGTGGTCTCGAAACTCGCAACCATCGGCCATTCTCGCCCCATTTCGGCGGCCACCATTGCGGCAACGACTTCCTTCAACCCAGCCTTTGCATGCCAAGACATCGCAGCTGCGGCACGCCTCGGATCGCCAACACTTCGACGCAGGTCCGTGGGCCGCCGCAAACTGTTGTCATAGTCAACGAAATCGGCCCATTCGAGGCCAAGCTCGGCGAAGGCCAGCTCCACGAAGCGACGTAGGGAATTTGCCTGTCCGGTCGCTATGACCAAGTCATCGGGCATCGGCAGCTGCAGCATTTGCCACATCGCATAAACGTATTCGGGTGCCCAACCCCAGTCGCGTTCGATGCCGAGATCGCCGAGCGCCAGCCGCTCGCCACTGCCGGCGGCAATACGACAGGCAGCAGCGACGACTTTCCGGGTGACAAAGCGCGGTGCGCGCAACGGGGATTCGTGATTGAAGAGAATTCCCGTGCACGCATACAAGCCGTAAGCCTCACGATAGTTCGCCACCGCGAAATGGGCTGCCGCTTTAGCAACGGCGTAGGGACTACGTGGCCGGAACGCGGTCGACTCGTTTAGTGCAGCGTCGTGTTCCCCAAAACACTCGCTGGAGCCGGCATGGTAAAGCCGTGTCGGCAGTTTCATGAGACGTATTGCTTCGAGCACGTTGAGCGTTCCGAGCGTCACACTTTCCAATGTCTCAACCGGCTTCTCGAACGAAAGACCGACCGAGCTTTGTCCCGCCAGGAGGTAGATTTCGTCTGGCGCCACTCGATTCAATAACTGCTCAACGCTGCGAAGATCGCTGGGCGCCGCGGAGTGCAACTTCACGTCCTCGCGCACGCCAACGCGGACGAGATTTGCGAAATCGCTTGTTTGCGCGTCGCGCGAGCTCCCGTGGACTTCATAGGACTTGTTGGTAAGCAAACGAGCCAGCAGCGCGCCATCTTGTCCGGAGACGCCGATGATGAGTGCCCGTTTCAACGCCTGGCTTCCATGGCGACCGAGCGATAGACATTCGCCATCGAATTGGCGAACCCTGACATCGAGAATCGTTGCGCCTGGGCCAGCGCTCGCTCTGAAGCTGCTCGCCATAGGGTGTCGTTGGTAAGCAATTCTGTGGCTTGCGCTGCAAACCGTTGGACGTCATTCGGATCAGTCATGGGGCACGCATCGCCAACCACTTCGGGCAGCGATCCGCGATTGCTCGCGACCAACGGCAATCCGAACGTCATGGCTTCGAGAACCGGCCAGCCAAAACCTTCGTAGCGCGAGGGAAACAGCAGCAATTGTGCGCGTCGATAGTACGTAGCCAGAGCATCGTCGGAAGGCTCGTCGATGAAGGAAACGCGCTGGTCCAGAGCCAGACCCGCAACCACCGCGCGCAGCGACGCTGTCGGCGGCGGGCCGATCATGACCAGCCGACAGTGCGGCGGCAGGCGGGCGAAGACCTGCAGCACTTGTTCACGCCATTTGTAGAAGCTGTTGTTGCCCACATGCAAAACCAAGTCGCGTTCGCGTTCGACTGTGGACGGAAGGCGGGCCAGTGCTGCCAGCGTCGGACGCACCGGCAAGCCAATGACCGGCGCACCCGATGGCAGTCGGAAGAACTTGGCCAAATCGTCAGCGGTTGAACGGCTATCGCACACGACGCGCGCAGCGCGGTGCATTGCGCGAGCGTTGCCGCGCCACAACCAGCGCGCCGCGAGCCCGGTCGGTGGTGCGCCAGGGAACCTGCCTTTTGCCTGCAACCAGGGAATGATGTCGTGAGCGGTAATGACCACGGGCGCTGAACGAAGCGCAAATGCGATATAGGCTCGACTGCCATCAAGCACGTGCCACACATCTGGCGTCTTGGCTTTGCGTGCTGCGAGCGGCATGGTCAGCGTATGCCAACGCTGTCGCGAGTGACTTTCCGAGGGTGATAAGCCGAGCGTCAAGAGCTCCAGTTTCAACTCGGGCGCAAATCTCTCCATGGCTGCGATCAAAACGTCCCTATAGGCTGCCATGCTGCCGGGCGCTGAGATCGGGGCACTGCAGATCAAGCCAACGCGCAGTGTCATGGGTTTACCCAGTCGACATAGGCGCGAGCGACCAACGTCAGTGTGCAGCGGCTCAGCGAACTCATCGGCGCATCAGTCCCGCAGCATTCCCCAACCGAAACACCAGTGGAACGGCCTGTCGATTGCCTTCCTCGGTAACCGTAAGGCTCGTGGGATTTCGCACGATATGCGCCATCAGCGCTGTCAGGCACCATGCCAATTGCAGCAGTCTCGAATCCGCATACCAACGGATCCAGGCACGGTCTCGCTTGCGCCGCTGCAACTGAAGTCGATAGCGCTTCAACCGGGATTCGTCCACGCCGATGGCAAAAATCAACTTGATGAGGTGAGTCCAGTTCATGCGACTCTGTGGCATCCAGTGCCTCAGGCGCAACTGCTCCGAATACCAGACTTTGTATCCAGCGAGCGCCGCGCGTAAGCACAGCTGCGTATCGCCACCACTACTCAGCGAGCTGCCAGTACGGTCATTCAGTAGACCCGTAGCATCCGGCGTAAGAAACCGACGAGCCACCTCGGCACGGATCGTCAGTCCGCAGCCCCAGACGCAAGTCACTTCGCCCGACTGAGCGGCCTGGGAACCTACAGCAAACCAATTCGAATGCTGCTCGAACCAGTTTGGACGCACCGACTCGAACACGGGTTCTGTTCTGCCACCGCAAATCGCGATCTCAGGATGCTGATCCAACAGCTCGCACGCCACTTGCAGGTAGTTTGCATCCAACCAGTTATCGTCATCGACGAACACAACGATCGCTCCGCTGGCCGCTCCGACGCCGCGGATCCGAGCGTGCGTCAATCCTGGCGTTGGCTCGTCGATCACCTGCATTGGCACTCCAGTATTCATCGACAGCCAAATCGATCGGCATAACTCCGCTGACTGATCGTTGCTTGCATTGTCGACGACAATCACTTCCCAGGCCGATGGCGACAAACCTGTTTGTGCCGCAAGATGATGCAGCGTTGCGGGGAGCCGGCGCTCGCCGTTGAAGGTGCAAATGACGACACTGCACTTCGTTGCCGAGCTTGCGGCGGCGCTCATCGATGCCTTCTGGCGCGCTCGAACACATGCGCGAGCGCGCGTCTGCAACCAACCACGACGTTGTCGAATCGGTAGTCCTGCACACGAGCCAGGGCGGCCTCCTGCGTTTCCCACAATGTCGTCTCAATCGCCAGGCGTTGCATTTCGCCTGCGAGCGCCGCGACGTTTCCGCAAGCGAATACGCCGCCGGTAGATCGATCGACCAGATCCTCGGCACATCCCACGCGGTCGCTAACAATGGCTGACAGCCCGCAGGCCATGGCTTCGTTGACGACCAGCCCCCAGGTTTCGCCAGCATCGGATGGCAGAACAAGTGCGTCGCTGGCAGCGTAGGCCCGTGACATATCGCCCTGATTGAGAAAGCCCGCAAAGCGCACCGGAAGGCCTTGCGCCTGCGCCGTCAGCGCTTGCGACATCGGCCCGGCGCCGACGATGAGCGCCTGTACCGCAATTTCGTTCTGGGTCAGCACGCGCACCGCCTCAATCAAATCTTGCGGGCGTTTTTTGGGCACCAGCTTTCCGCAAAACAGAAACGTCGGTGCGATGGGATCAAGGCCAAAATGGCGCCGAATGGCTTCACGTCCTGGATCACGACGCAGTGCCTCAGCGCGCACGCTGAAGAAGCTGTTGTCGACACAATATGGCGTATCGAACAATTTCTCAGCTGGAACGCCACGTGCTTCGCAGTAAGCGCGGTTGGCGCGACCGATACATAGGATCGCAGCATACCGAGACAGCAGCGCACGATGCGCGAGTCGTTTCCACCATGGGCGAGCCGTCAGGCCATTGACCTCGCCGCGAAAAATGCACGGCGTGCCGCTACGAACGCAGCCCCACAAGGCTTGCAGCACAGTTTTGGTGCCCCAGCCGTTGACGATCACCGCATCGAATTTTTCGCGGCGGATGATGTCGATGATGTCCGGTGTATCGCAGCCCGAAAACTCGGTCAGCGAGGGCCTTGGCGCCACGTTGCGCAGGACCACATGACGATAACCATCGAGCAACGGAACGTCCCAGGAGAAAGCCACGCCAAACTCGCGCCCTTGTTCCAGCGCATCGGGCACCATTGCGAAGTACACTGTCAAGTTGATTCCCGGCTCGGCAGATAGCAAGCGCAACCATGGGACCTGATACTGGATCGGGTGGGTAGTGACCATGGCGATCTTCATCGGCCGGACCACGACATCGCATCGCGCAATCGCGTGACGCCGGGGCGCCATACCATGAACGGGCGTTCGATCAGAACGTAAGGCACAGCGCACACCACGATCACCACCGGGAATATCAAAACGGCAAAGACGACGAGATCGAGCGATCCCGGCCCTAGACTGCCTTGCGGCCAGACGCGACCAACGCCGGAGACGATGAAGAAGTGGTACAGGTAAATCGTGTAGCACATGGCACCGATACCGTGAATCGGCCACCACGACAGCAGCGCCGACCACCATTTCGAGCGCAAACTCGACGCGAGGAATGCAGCCGTCAGGAGCGGCAGCGCCATTGAGGCCCAGCCGCCGAAATGCAGGGCCGCGCCGATACCAAACGCGCAAGCCAGCGCTGCCACGTCGAACAGAGGATTGCTCAGAACTGGCGTGGTGTGCCTCTGCGCAACCCAAACGCCAGCGAGAAAAAACCCGAAGTAGTGCAATACGCTCAAGGCTACGCGCGAAGGCAGCGACTCTGCAAAACCGTGGACAACGCCGCCAAGAACCACCAGTACAACCAACACAAACGCCGCGCGCTCCCGACGCATCCGCAGCGCCGCCGTCAAGATCAGTGGCGCCAACAGATAGAACTGCCATTCGACTTCCAGCGACCAGGCGACACCGTTAACCTCGCTATGGGTGCCGAATATTGGTCCATGCAGGTAAACCAAGCTGACCAACAAGTGCGGCAAAAACTCGGAAAACGCAACACCGAGAACAACCACCTTGAGCGCGAACACCAGCAACATTGAGACGATGAAAGGCGGCTCAAGGCGCGTGATGCGGCGAATCAGGTAACGCTTTAGCGATGGCGGGCGTGCACCGAACCACTGGCTGGCGATGATGAAGCCGCTGATTGCGAAGAACAGCGGCACGCCGAACGAGCCATGTACCAGCCAACGATGCAGACCCTCGCCCCCGTGGACCGGCAGCCCCGCGCGCGAGGACACATAGCCTTGCACGTGATACAGCACCACCAGCGCAATCGCCACGAAGCGCAACCCATCGATCGCCGGCAAGAACGATTGCGCCGGATTTGGCCTTGCGATGTGCGCCAACCACCATTCCCGCAAGCGACTCACGGCGTTAACTCACGGAGCGCATCGATCAATGGCGCTGAGCAGTGGGTGAATCGAAAGCGGCCGGCATTGTCGAGCGCAGCGTGCGAATAGCGATGCCACAACGCGTCGTCGCTCATCAGCGCAGTCATCGCTTGCGCTGCTGCACCAACGGCGCCGGAAGGGACCACGAGGCCACCGGCGCCCGCCACTTCAGGGGCTGCCGTTCCCATCGCGACGATCGTCGGTGTGCCTTGGCTTTGCGCTTCGATTGCAGGAATGCCGAAGGACTCGCAGCGACTCAACAGGACGAACGCGCGCGCATAACGATAAGCCGCCAGAAGCCCGGCCGATGCGATCTCGCCCTCGAAAACTACGCGACCTGCAAGACCGTGCGCCGCCACGATGCGCTCGATCTGTCGGCGATAGGAAACGTCTGGCCAGGGGCCGATCAGCCGCAGTCGGGTCTGGTGGCCAAGATTCGCGAGTGCAAAAGCGGCAACCGCGTCCTCCACCGCTTTATGCGCCGCCATCACCGAGACCAGCACCAGATCGCGGCGCTCGGATAGCGCGCACGGCGAGGCTTGGTCGAAGTAGCGCTCGTCGATGCCCTGATAAGCGATGAGGCTCGCCCCGCTGCGCTCGCCGAGCTTTGCTGCATAGAGCGCCTGCATATAACGCGAGTTGTAAACCATCACGCGTGCACGCCTTTGCGCGGCGGCAAAGGCGTGCCGTTGCAAGTACGTGCGCACGCGTTCTCGGCCGCGCGCCAAATCGACGAGCGGCCAAGGATTTTGCGCCAGCACGATCTGCGGAAGCGGACAGCCGGCCGTCAACATGCCGGCTGGCGTGAACAACAGATCGGCGCCGATATCGCGCGTCCATTGGCGCAAATGGCGTTGCGTGAACCAGACGCGCCCCAGCGCGCCCACGCCAACAGGCGCTTCAAGCGGTGCAACATCGCAGTCGAGTGCAAGTTGCGACTGACCCTGCTGCACGAGCATCGACAATCGCCAATCGGGCAGCGCGATGCGCATCTGCCGCACGTGCCCCGTGAGTACGTGACGACCGGAGAAGTTGTTCACGCTCAGCGCATCGATCAAAAGGTGCGGCATAACTCGATTAGCGCAAGGCAGCTGCAAGCGCTGGCGCGATGCGCTGCGACCCAGCGGTGCTCAAATGATGTGCATCGGAGTACAGCACAGTGTTGTCCTGCAACGGCGCACAGACCTCGCCTGGACAGAGTGCGGGAAAAGGATCGACAAAGACGGCACCGGCCAAGGCGGATTGCAGCATCGCGCTGGCGTCTGCGCGCTGCCGCTGGGCGATGGCGTTATCGACACTGCACTTGTCCACCGATCGCCGTATCAGACAAGCGGGGGCCACACTAGGCATCTCCGGCGGCGGCAACATCACCACAATGCGGACGCCCGATGTCGACAGGGAAGTAGCGAGGTGCTTGAGTCCTTCGCTCGCTGCGTCGATCGCGGCGTCATTCGACAGATACGCTCGCCAGCGCGCTGCCAGGACCACCTTTGCCGGCCCGTGGCGTAGAATCTCGTCGAGCACGTCGCGGTTGAAGCGCTCGCAACCGATGGAGCGCTCAATACCGACGAGGCTCGGTGAATAATCGAGAATCGGCGGACACTCGGGCATATAGCGCACCAACACTGGCTCATGCTGCGCCAGCGCAAGCGCTGGCAGAAAGTGCGCCGCGTGCGAATCGCCCCACAGCACGACACCGGCATCGGTACCTCCGAACGTGCACGCCAAGCGATCGTTGATTTGCCTGTAGGGCCGCTCCTGGCCACAAGGAACGCGTACCTTTTCCGTGCCCAGAAGCGCCGTGCGCAACTCCAAGTTCTCAGTACTGCGCGGCCACCACCACTTCGCCCACGCGCCAGCGCTGGCCGTCATTAGCGCCAACGCAAAACCGGCCAACGCGCCACGCCGGAAAGTGAGTCCGGTAGGCAGGGGCCGCCGCAGCGGCTTTTCAACAAACCGGTAACTCAGCGCTGCCAGCAGCAGCGCCGCTGAGCAGATGGCCACAGCATCAAGCACATCCAGCTCGCCAAGACCGTGGATGCGTGCCAACGACAACAGCGGCCAATGCCATAGATACCAGCCGTACGAAACCAGCCCGATAGCAACCAATGGCTTCAGGCGCAGCACCCGCGTCGCTATTCCTGAGGGCGCCATCGCGCCACCGATCAGCACCAACCCGGTCGCCGCCACCGGCAGAATCGCCACAGCGCCCGGGAACGCCATGCTGGCGTCGATCCAGATTGCGCAGGCGAGGATTCCAGCAAGCCCGATCGCACTGCAAACCGAACCCAACGCGGGCCGCTCCCGGTAGCCGATCAACGCGATCGAAGCCAATCCACCGACGGCGAATTCCCAAGCCCTGGTCGGCAATGCGAAGAACGCCAGCGTGGGCTCCCGCGGCGTCAGCCAAACCGAGGCCGCGAGCGACGCCACAAATAGTGCGGCCAAAGCCTTCAGCACCAGTCGGCGCGGCGAGCGCTTGCGCTGTTCTGCGCTCCGTAACAGGAACAACAGCAACACCGGCCACAACAGATAAAACTGCTCTTCGACGGACAGCGACCATGTGTGCAGGAGCACCTGCTGCTCCGCCGGCTCATCGAAGTAACCCGTGTTTAGCGCGAAGTAATGATTCGACAACAGCGCCAGCGTCGCCAGCGTCGACTGCGCCAGGCCCTGCACTTCGCCGATTGCAGGCGAGAGTACCCACAGGCCCAATATGAGCACGCCGATCAACATCAACAGTAGCGCGGGCAAGAGGCGCCGAACGCGACGCGCATAGAATCCAGACAATGAAATATGCTGACTGCCTTGCCACTCGTCGAACAGCAATCGCGTAATCAGAAAGCCGCTGATGACGAAGAACACATCGACGCCGATAAACCCGCCGCCCAACCAAGCGGGGTTCGCGTGATAGACAACCACCAGCAATACGGCGATAGCTCTTAAGCCATCGATATCGGGACGGTAGTTCACGCGAGCGTTTGTGCGAAGCGCCACGCATCGCGGCACATCGCATCGAGATCGCGTTTTGCGCGCCAGCCGATACTGCGCTCGGCCTGATCGACATTCGCAACCATCGCCGCGACATCACCCTGACGACGCGGCGCGATCGCAAACGGCACGCGCACCCCATTGGCACGCTCGAAAGCGTCGATCAAGGTCAGCACGCTGGTGCCGCGCCCGGTGCCGATGTTCAACGACAAAGCCTCGCAACCATCGAGCAACGCCTCCAACGCGTGGACGTGGGCCTCGGCAACGTCCTGCACGTGCACATAGTCGCGTACGCCGGTGCCATCGATCGTTGGATAGTCGTTGCCGAACACCGACAGCTGCGACTGGCGGCCGGCCGCAACCCGACACACCACAGGCATCAGATTGCCGGGCCGTCCACGCGGGTTTTCGCCAATGCAGCCGCTGGGGTGGGCACCAACTGGGTTGAAATAGCGCAAGATCGCATAGCGCCGACCAAACGCCTGCGCAGCGTCGCGCAACATGCGCTCGCCGATGAGCTTGCTGCGGCCGTAAGGGCTGGCGCCGAGCGTTTGACCAGTTTCGTTCACCGGCGCAGGCTGCGCAGGATCGTACACGGTTGCCGAACTGCTGAAGACCAGTGCGTTCACGCCGGCGAGCTGGCATTGCTGCAGAACCGCAAGCGTTCCCGCCACGTTGACGTCGTAATACGACTGCGTTTCCAGGAACGATTCTTCGATCGACTTGCGAGCTGCGAAATGAATGGCGCCGACGATATCCGGCGCGCGCAATGCCGCGGCGAGACTATCGCCATCGCGCACGTCGCCCTCGATCATCGTCAGCGTTCGCTGTCCCAGCGCCTCGATGCGCCCCACCAGGGAACGCTCGGCGTTGGAGTAGTCGTCAAGGCCGACCACATCAAAGCCGCGCTCCCACAACGCAAGCACCGTGTGCGAGCCGATGAAACCAGCCGCGCCCGTCACCAAGATTGTGCCGCGCCTCATCGCTTTGTATTCGCGTACGCCGGGCCGCGCGCCAACAATTGCAGTGCCATCAGCATCGCCCGCAACTCGCCGAGCAGCTTGACCGGAATCCACCACGGACGCCGCAGGTGATAGCGCGTACAGACTTCGCGAATCGGGCGGCGCAGCAGGTAACGCAACATTGGCCAGGAGATCCCCTGCCGCAGCGCAAAGTAGTAGTCGCCTACCCCATGGACCGGCGAGGCAGAATTCAGATGGCTACCGACGGACCGCGTGCCGCCGCGTTCTGCGCGCAAATGGTAAATGCGCGCGCTCGGCTGAAAGCGGATGCGTCCGCCCGCACGCGTCAGGCGTTTGCACATCTCGGTGTCGAATCGATACGACACGGGCGGCGTGAAGTTCTCATCGAACGCGCCGAGAGCCAGAATGCGCTCGCGGCGCACCGTCATATTGCCGCTCATGCCGTTGCTGATCCATGCCGGCTCAGCGCTGCAAAACGGGAACTGCAAATCGGCCATGGGCCCATGATCGCGCGCCACCGCTCCGGCAAGCGGCTGCTCGCCGGGCTGCAGCACTTGCCCCACGACCATCCACACATCGTCGCCCGAGAAACCGTCGAGATGCGCGGCCAGGAAGCCGGGATCGATGCGGATATCGTCATCGAGCATCAGCACGAACGGCTGAGTCGCCTGCACGAGCGCGTCATTCAGCGCGGCGGGTTGCGACGGCCGTTCCTTGCGAATCCAGCGGATGGCGCCTTGCGTGTGCCACTGTTGCAAACGCTGCTCCGTTTCGGGCTCGTGCGACGGCGTTTGGTCGACAATCAGAATTTCAGCAGCAGGCGGTTGTTGCGCAAGCAATGCCGCAATCGTGTCCGTCAACACCGAATCGCGGCCGAAGGTTGGGATCGCAACCGAGATCGGCAGCGGGATCATGGTCGGCAAACCGCCCAATACGTATGCGGCTCGTCGCTCCGATCATGGCGCTCGACGTAGGCTGCGGCGTCGGCGACAGGCACTACCGGATCGCCCAAGCCATACCGTAATGCGAGCTTTTCCCAGATGCCCCGCGACTGCGGTTTGTGGAACAGCTCGATATTGCTGTAGTGGCGACCCAGACTGTCCAGAATGTTGCGACAGGAAAATCCGAATCGTTTGGTGATATGCGGATGCAGTTCGAGGAAAACGACAGGCCGCCATTGCGCGATCAGCGCTTCTGCGCCGCTCAACACTTGACCCTCGAAACCTTCGACATCGATCTTGATGAAATCCACCTTCTCGGCCACCAGACGATCCAAACGTCGAACGGGCACCCGGTACTCGCCGCCATTCCCTTCTACAACGCCACTATTGATTCCCGTACGCAATCCGATCTCGCCGTCGGCATCGCCCAAAGCGACTTCGTGGAGCACCACGTTGCTGAGGGCGTTGCGTGCAATGGTCGCTTTCAACTCCGGCAAGTTCTCCTGAGAGGGTTCGATGCAGATCACGCGGGACGGCGTGCCGCAGCATTGTTTGGCGAGCAGCAAGTAATAGCCGATGTTGGCTCCGACATCGACCACCGTCATGCCCGGGCTCAGTAGTCGTCGGAGCAAGTGGCGTTCCTCGACAAATCGCTCGCCATCGACCAGCAGCAACCGTTGCGCATCGCTGCGGCCAATGTCGAGAACCTGGATTGCGCCGAAGAGGGAGCGCTCTGCCAGGGTCCCGGGAGGTGTTCTGGCGAAGACGCGCTGAACTCTTGGCAGCGTGCCAAACCGATTCAAGAAACTGATTGCGCGAACGGCAAAATGGCTCATGTTGAATCTCGGAATCGGAGGATGCGGGCGGGAACCCCGCCCACAATGGCACGTGGCGGGACGTCTTTGCTGACGACCGCCCCCGCCGCTATTACCGCCCCATCGCCGATCGAAACGCCGGGCAAGATAACGGCGTTCGCGCCAATCCAAACATCATCGCCAATGCGGATCGGTGAGGCAATGCACGGCTGCTCGAACATCGGCGCACCAGCGCTTGTGCTGTGATTGTGGTCGGTCATGAACACACCCGGCGCGATCAACGCTCCGCTACCGATGACCACAGAGGTACTGACTTCGATTTCTACGCCGCGACCGACAAATCCATAGTCGCCCAACTCAAACCGAGCCTCGCTGCCGCCGATGTTCAACCAAACATCCCGCTGCAGCACGCAACGCTGGCCCAGCGCAACCAACCAAGGCCGTTCGATGCGGACACCACCCCCAATGAGGCACTTCGGATGGATGCGGGTGCCGCCACGGAGTCGCCAGAGGTAAACGCGCAATCGGCAACACGCTACTCGCCACCATTCGAATGTCGCATAGAGCTGCTTAGCAAACATTGGCCGCTCTCAAGCTCGCAAGTCGGCGGTAAAACGCGACGATCTCCAATGCGGTCCGCTGCCAAGCGTACTCGCGTGCACGCCCTGCCGCAGCGGCCGACATTCGATCGGTCGCATCCGGTCGCTCCCAACAACGACGAATAGCAGCAACCAAGCCTGGCGGATCATGAAACGGCACAATGATCCCATCTTGATCGGGACGGATGATGTCGCGCATGCCGCCAGTGGCTGTCCCGATGACGACCAGACCACGGGCCATCGCTTCCAGGAAAACTTTGCCGAATCCTTCGAACAGAGACGGCGCGAGAAAAATGCCGTGGTCATCGTAGATCCGGCACAACTCCAATTGCGAAACCCATGGCCGCAACGCCACTTGTGCCCGGATCGTGGGCGCCAGCAGCGCCATCACCTTTTCGTGCTCGTCCTCGCGGCACACCCAGGTCAGCGTAGCGTCGGGCGCGCCAGCCAGGAGCATGTTGGCCGCCTGCGCTACGGCGTGGACGCCTTTCCAGTAAGCGAATCCGCCGACGTGCAGCAGTTTGCGGGCGCGCATCGCTGTCATCGGTGCAGCATCTCCTGCAACGAAGGCAGATGCGGGCGCCTGAGCGACTGCCGCAACCCGTTCGGGCGCCACATGCATTGTTTGCGTCAGGTATTCGGCGTCATGGCTGGCACTCACCAGCACACCATCCGCGTAGCGATAGGCAAGACGGTCGTGGCGCGCCAACGCACGCCACAATAACGAGCTGACCAGGCGGCGCGCACTAGATGGCGCTTCGACACCCAGCCGCCGACGCCATGGCGCGAGCACGCGCTCCATGTGGTCATCCAGGCCATGACTGCGGCAAACGAAGACACCGCGCCGATTGCGCTTTCGATGATCGAGAGCCGCAAGGTAGCAGTGCCCTTGATTCACATGCAGCACATCGAACCCGCGCCGCTCGCAGCGCTGCGCGATGACCTCCCTATATCGCCGCGGCAACTCCAGCAGGTAGTGCAGATTGCCGTGTTGAATACGCCGACCCAAGTCCTCGGCCCAGATCGTATCGACCTCATGCCCAAGCTCACGCAAGCTTGCAATGGTCTGCCACTCGGTGCCCGCAGCCCCAGAATCCGGGTTCGGATGCACATCGGCCGCGAAGAGAATTCTCAAACGAGGGGCCGACCCAAGCGCGGCCAGAACGGTGCACAGATTTCGCCGACAACCGTCGATACCAGATGACGCAGCTTCCACGGCTCCGCGATGAGCGCACGTCGAAGGTATCCGCGTGCGCGCGGATCGCAGCGCGCCAGCAGGCAACGGCCGATGAAGTAAGACGTCGCTGCCGAACTTGTCTTGTTCTGGGCAGATACGCGCTTCAGCTCGGCGCGCTCGTAGATAGCCTCGCTGTCCTCGCCCCGGAGTCGCGCGGCATGAATCTCATCGATTAACCGCGCATAGGGAAGCTTGTGCTCGTGCAGGCGCCCGCTGATCGATTCGGCGGCGATGCGGTAGCGATACAGTGCTCGTTGCACGTAGTCGAGCTGGCCCACTTCGGCAAGCCGTAACCACAAATCCGAGTCTTGCGCGTAGTAGAACTTCGCCCGATAACCGCCGACGCGCTCGTAGGCTGCTCGCCGCATCATCACACTCCCGTGGCCGGGCGGGCCGCAACGGCCGTGAACCAGCAACCGAGTCGCTGCTGCAGCGCCCGCCGGGCGTTTGTGGAGCAACAAGGGTTCGTCGCCAGGCCCCATCACTTCGGCCCAGCTCGACACGAAACTCAATTCGCGTTTCGCATCGAGCAGCTCCGTTTGCAAGGCAAGCCGCCCCGGCAGCGACACATCGTCGGCATCCTGGCGCGCAATGTATTCGCCGCGCGCCAGCGCGCAGCCGGCGATCAGGGCCTGAGTTAAGCCGCTGTTGACCTGATGCACAACACGTAAGCGTGCATCGCTCGCAGCGCGCGCGCGCAGCACGGCTGGCGTCGAATCGCTCGAACCATCGTCGACTACAATGCACTCAAGATCGACGTCTTGATGCTTGAGCACGCTATCGAGGGCGCTGTCGACGTGCTGTGCATCGTTGAACGCGCTCATCACCACCGACACTTTGGGGCGACTCACGATCATCGATCAGGGCTTGAAAACCTGATAAACGTGCTCGTTGGCGTTAAGTCCGTAACGATTGTCCGCGCCACCGAATGACTCAGGTTCTCGAGTCCACACAAAATCGTTGACTTTGAAGCCAACGCTTTGCAGCCGCTCAACGTAGTCGGGGCCGTAGATGCGGATTTGATGCGCCTCACCGAAGCGCCGCTCGCGCTCTCTGGGATCGACAACGGAAGCGTCTTCATCGGTCCTGGCCGACGTGTAGGACACCGGCACCTGCAGGATCGCCCAGCCGCCCGGTCGCAGTACGCGGGAGACTTCGCGCATCGCCAGTCTGTCGTCCGGAATATTGCCGAGCACATGGTTGCAGATCACCACGTCGAACGACGCGTCGGGATACTGGATTTGCGTGATGTCCATTTGCACCATCACACCGTCGGGGATGAGATCGGCGCTCAAGTAGTCGATGCGCCCAGTGGCCAGCAGTCGCTCGCGAATGGCCGGCTCTGGCGCGACATGCAGAACCTTCGCAGCGCGCTGAAAGATATCTGTCTTGTTCTTCAGGAACAGATAGAGCAGGCGGTGCCGATCGATCGCGTTGCATGATGGACACAAGGCGTTCTTGCGTACGCCGCCGCCGACGACTTGCTTGTCGAGTAGCACCTTGAATGGCAGACCGAACTCTAAGAACTCACGAGCACGGAAGCCACAGAAAGGACATTCATAGCGATTCCCTGCCGCCCGGAACTTTCGAAACTGGTGACGCAGTGAGTCCAACATCGTACCCCCTCTAGGAAAGCTGCAATCTCAAGATCTCGAGTGGACAATCGGCATCCAGTCGACCAATGGAAAAGCGATCGGTTTCTCCCGTCACGGCCATTGCCTGGCTGGTCAAACAGGCGGCGTAACCGGCCTGTTGGATCTCCGACCTGACCGTGGCATCTGCAATACCGTTGGGCAAAACAAAGCCTGCGACCTTCATGCCCGTGCGCTGCTCGATCAGCGCTTTGGAATCGACTATCTCCCGATGCCGGAACTGCGGCTCAAGATTCGCATTCAAGGGATAGTGGTCGAAGCCATGCGCCAGCAATTCGACGCCGCCATCGGCGAGTGCACGAATCGCGCTCCATTGGGCTGGCATGAAACGCCCATCGGCCGCAACGCAATCGTCGAAACGCGCCGCGCCGAACGTCGCACGCAAACCATCCACGTAACGCGCACGCTGCTCGCCACTCGCCGTATCGCGCAGCCAGCGCACGATGGCATCGATGGCTTGCGCGCGCTCAGAACGACCCGTCGGCAGAACAACATCGCCGGACGTCGGATGCGGAATGGTCGGCTCCCGCCAATGCTCCAGCAATAACAATCGCAACGCGTAGGTCCAAACTGGCTGGCGGGACTCGACGGACCCTGCAGGGACGGCGAGCGCCCACGGAAAACCCTCACCGGCAAGCTCCTCCGCGGCAATCGTGGTCTGGGACTGCAGCGCATCGTCGAAGGTCAGGACGCACCACCGCGGATCTAGCGTGCGCCGGTTGCTGAGCGCATCGACAAGTTCAGACAGGCGGATTGGTTTGCGGCATTTCTTGAGGAAGCGCAGATGTTGGCGAAAGGTGGAAACATCGAGCGCGTATCTATCAAGCGCCGGATCGCTGACCCGCCGTTGCACGGCGTGATAGGCGAGCACGTAAGCAGCCGGCGAGGAGCGTCGCGCAAAGGTTCGAACCCGCGCCGACATCTTGGCCCGCCAGGAATAGAACAGACTCAAGACCAGGACCACTTCATGGTCTTGGCACTGGCGCCTCCGCGAAAGCGATCCAGCTCGAAACTGATGCGACCCAAGGCCTGCCATCCGAAGACGCCCGCCAATCGGCGGTACCACACGAGATCGCGGCTCGCGGCGGGCCCGGCGGCCGCGATACCTTGCTCAATGGCGGCACGGGCCTCCTCGGTCGATCCCACCATCCCAAGCAGTCGCGCCAGGCTGAAGTCGACGCGCGAGGAATGCAGCATTTCCGGCGACCCCGGCTCCACTCCTGCAATTCGCGCATAGCGGTAGAGCGCCGATTGGTATTGCCAGTAACACAAAAGGCGCTCGGGCGAGTTCCAGTCGCCTTTGCCGGTTTGTCGGTCGCCATCGTGAATCCGAAACTCCGATACGAAGTCCGCAACGTGGGCCAATTTCGTGCGCATGGAACCGGCGATGGCATCGTAAACCCAATCCTGTCCCCAACGCACATCCGGCCACGGGCCAATCCGATCGGTGAGCGAGCGCCGATACAGCGGCGTGGCCGTGCACCACCAGCGATCCACCAGCAGCGCTGGAAACAGTTCATCGAACTTGCGCGCAGTCCATCGACACGGCGTGTCCGACCGCGGCTCGCCATCCCGAAAATCTCGCGTCCATCCGTAGGAAATGCCGGCGTCTGGCCGTTCACGCAAGCTCGCCACCTGTAGCTCGAACTTCCGTGGCATCAGCAAATCGTCGCTGTCCAGATACTGGATGAACTCGCCGCGGGCGTGAAGCCGGCCGGTTTCGCGAACCGCGCCCGGTCCGCGTCCTGGATTGGGCTGCTGCAAAAGGCGAATCGGCACCGGCGACTGCGCCGCCATTGAGCTGACAACATCGCGTGTGTCGTCGCTGGATCCATCATCGACGACGATGACTTCGATGGAGCGGTAGGTTTGCGCCAACACGCTGTCGATGGCTTCGCGAACCAGAACCGGCCTGTTTCTCACGGGAATGATGGTGGAAACCAATCCGTGCTCGATCATGCTAAGGATTCCGTTCGTGGTCCGTCGAAGTTCGCCTGCCCGCGCAGGCGCAGCGCGTTGGACCGCGACGCGCGCTCGATGCGCAGTAAAGCCGGGAGTTTGTCGCGCACGTTTGCGCCGCTTGCGCTGTAACGTTGCGCCTGCGGCGCATGCCAGAGGTGGACGAATGGCAGGTAGCCGTCGCGGCAATGCCCGACATCCGATACGCGATCGTAGAACTCGTCATCCTCTCCGCCCCAATTGACGAACGACTCGTCATATCCGCCGCTGGCCAGAAAGGCCTCACGCTCGATCGCAATCGTCCCGCCTTTCCAGTTCTGGAACACCATCGTCGGCGTTGCGCCGGCGCATGCGTCGCAACGCTGGACATCGATCGAATCGGAGGGATTTAAATAGAACAGGAAGCGCTGTAAGGAAGCCGCGGCGAAGCCCCGCTCGCGGATCGTCGTTACGATTTCGCGGGCATAGGCCACTGGAGGCAGCGTGTCGCCATCGTGAAACACCAAAATCGGTGCGGTCGCGAGGCGTGCTCCGATGTTGTACGCCCAGGATTTGTACCAGCCTGGCGCGATAGCGTCTTTGGCCAGATGTCGATAGCGTACCGCAGCCGGGAGCTCAGCCAACAGCTGCGTCTCGCTCTGATCGACCACCACCACCTCGCACGGGAGATCCTGAGCGAATACGGCGCGAATGGTTTGCCGCAACTGCGGAAGGCGATCGCGCCCCGCGTGCGCGAAGATGAAAGAAACCTGCGGCGCGCCCGCCCGTGGCGCGTCGCAAAACGCGATCGGCCATTCCGCCAATGCCAGATGCATCAGGCGCCGAGCCAGCGGCGGCAACACGGCAGCGGCCCGCAGCTCGCTGCCCCACGGCCAATCGCATTGATAGCCCGGCCCGGCGCGACGCAGCGGTTCGGTGCGATTGCTGAGCGCGGTCCAGCCGCTGGGATCGCTACGAAATCCTGGCCCGGAGTGCGCGAATGCTCTTCGATACAGCGGCAGATCGCGCAACGCCACGCCGGGCAAGTCGCGCAGCCAGCGCAAGGCGCTCATGCCGCGCGCGCCACGCCAGGCATCCAGCGCGATGCCCAGGTTTCGAAGATGAAAAGCTGCCAGAGCTGCACTTGCCGATTGCTGCGCGGCGCCTGCGCGGACCAGGATTCCCAGCCGGCGCGATCAATGACGCCCGAGCGCAGCAGCACTCCGGAGCTGACCGCCCGACTCATCTCCGCCATCGAAATAAGCCGATCGACCGGAAACGAGAAACCCTGTTTGCGTTTCGCGACCACCGAACTCGGCAACAGCGATTGCGCAAGGCGCCGCAGCAACGGCTTGCCGCCGTCGCGCGAGGCGTCGATCAGCGAGGCGGGCAGAGATAAGCTGAGTTCGGCCACGCGGTGATCGAGCAGCGGCACGCGCACCTCCAATCCATGCGCCATCGATGCACGATCCATGCGCGCCAGGTTGTTGTCCACCAGGAAGGTGCGAAAGTCCAGGTCTTGCCAATAGCGCTGGTCGTGCTCGGCAAGATCGCTCGCACCCGGATCGACGCCCGTTCCAAGTGTATCGATCGACTTGCGCCACGCCGGAAACAACTGGTGTAACTCGCTGCGAGTAAACGACGGACATTGCAGCAAGTGATAGTACTCGTGCTGACTGGCACAGCCTTGCGGCCATTCGCGGCCAAGGCCAATGCTTCGGCGCAGGTGTTCGGCGCGCCACGCAAAACGGCGCCGCGGCGTGGCCCGCACCTGGCGATACCAGGCATACCCGCCGAACAACTCGTCCCCGCCATCGCCCGACAATGCGACGCCGACGTCGCGCTTCATCAGCGCTGCGAGGTGCCAGTTGGGAATGATCGCCGCATCCGACATCGGCTCATCGAACGTGGCGAAGATGCGCCCAGCTTGATCGGGATCGGCCAGTCGGAATTGGCTGCCGTCGATTTCGCGGACGTGGTGACGCGTGCGCAAGTGCTGCGCCGCCGCTGCCGCGTCGCCGCGTTCGCTCCCTTGCCAGCCCAGCACATCGACGAAGTAGCTGTCGATGTCGGGCCGAGCCTGCGCCGCGAACGCCGCAACCAGCGAGGAATCGATACCGCCACTCAAGAACACGCCGAGCTTGACATCGCTGATCATCTGCTCGCGCACCGTATCAGCCAGCAGCGCGTGCAGGGTCTCCGTTGCAACCTGTTCCGACGGTATCGATGCCGCCACTTCGGGCCGCCAGAAGACGCGCCGCTCGACGACGCCGGTGGCGGCGTCCAAGCACAGGGTGCTCCCTGGCGGCAATCGTACGATGCCTTCGTATACGGTGCGCGGGCCGTGCGTATAACCCAGGCGCAGGAACTGCAGGCACGAATCGACATCGATCGTCGGCACGTGCGGCGAGGCGCACAGGATGGCTTTGGGCTCAGAAGCAAAGTACAGCTCGCCACCGCGCAATCGGTAATAAAGGGGTTTGATACCGAGATGGTCGCGCGCCAGGAACAGTCGCTGACGCACGCTGTCCCAGATCGCAAACGCGAACATCCCACGCAAACGCTCGACAACACGTTCGCCCCACTGGGCATAGCCGTGAACGATGACTTCCGAATCGGTATTCGAGACAAATCGATGGCCGGCGGCAATCAGCTGAGCACGCAATTCCTGGAAGTTGTAGATCTCGCCGTTGAACGTGAGCTGGATCGAGCCGTCCTCATTCGCCATCGGCTGGCGGCCGGCATCGGACAGATCGATGATCGCGAGGCGACAATGCGCCAGATACGCGACTCGGTCGGGCGAAGAGTAGTCGCCGAAGCCATCCGGTCCGCGATGACGCAGGGTCAATGCCGCCTCGCGCAATCCGCGGTGATCGGATCGGCCAACCACGCCGAAAATCGCGCACATCAGCGCAACCCCAGCGTGCGCGCCAGGCGGCTCGCCAGCGCGCGCGCCAGAGGCCCGAAGGGCACAAACTGATACGCCGATTCGCGGCGGAACAGAGGTGGCCATGCCAAAGCAGCGCGCCAATAGCGGCCCGCTCGCGTCAACTCGCCGACGTTATGGTCGTAACGCAGCTCCATGAGCGCCTGGCTCGCTCGCGCGGCGCGACGGATCGCCCGGGGGGCCTCGCTCAGCCCAGGCAATGTGTCGATGGACAGCCGGTAGTCGCGAGCGATCTTCTTGCCCTGCGTGTCGCGCTGCGCTTCGTGTATCGAACGTTCGGCCATCAACGCATCGATCTTGCGCGCCGGGTGCTTCAGCGCCATGCGCAGCCATAAATCGGTGTCCGCCGAGTACGGTACGCTTTCGCGCCAGCCTCCGAGCGCTTTCGCCAGATCCATCCGGAAGAACGTTGAGGGCTGTGGGATCCAGATCTCCTTGGTCAACACAGCCTGCAGGGAGTAAGGCGTAAACGCGGTGCGATTCAACTCCTTGCCGCTGGCATCCACGCTTTTGATATCGCCGAAAACGAAAGCCAGCGTTGGGTCGGCGCAGAGTGCAGAGACCGCGGTAGCGATCGCTCCTGGCAGGTAAAAATCGTCAGAACTTTGAATCGCGCCGATCGTGCCGGTGGCCCGTGCGAAACCCTTGTTGACCGCATCCACAACGCCACGGTCGCGTTCGGACACCCACTGCAGCTCTGGCCGATCGGAAAACTCTTTAAGAATCGCCACCGTGTTGTCGGTCGAAGCGCCATCGATCACCAGCACTTCGAGTGGCCGATAGTCCTGCGCGAAAATCGACTCCAATGTACGTCGGATAAAGTGCCCCTGGTTGTAACTAGGCACGATGATCGAGACCAATGGCTGTCCGCTCACGTCAGGCCTCGTGCGGCTGACGGTGCGCCTGCGCAAGATCGGCAAGCCAGGTATCGACCAGCGTCAGCTCATCGTTCGAGAAAAACCCTGCGGCCACCAGAGCGCGATAACAAGTCCGCAGATTGGTGCCGACATGTTCGACGCCCGTCGGCAATGTCAGATCCTCGAGCACCTGCCGGATGCGTTCGTTGCCCTGGTAACCCGGAATCTCATCGCTGAAGTCGCGCATCAGGTCGTGCGCGTTGCGATCCTGGATAACCTCTGCCGCATGAAATACGACGCCCTGCCCTATCTCCCAAAGGCAGCGCTGGGCGACGAAGCTGCGCCAGATATCGGTCATCCGGAAGGAGCAGTGGCTGGGCAAGTACATCAACGGAAACGCCTCCGGCCACCACCAGGTGCTTTGACTGTTGAATGGGCACCACGCGCCGCGCCGCAAGCGTACGCTTGGCGCAACGTCGAAATAGAACGGTGCATCCAGCGTCAGTCGCCAAATCGCATCGACGTCGGGCGAGCCATTCGCCAAACCCTGCTGGATCGCCGCGCGCGTCGTGCTCGCTTGCGGCGCCAGCGCGATCGGCGCTGCCATCGATGGCACGATCTCAGCGAGCGGCAAGCCACGCGGCCAGATACGTTCGGCGCTGAAGCATCGGTAGGCATTTATCCAGCCTTGCGCCGTCGCATCGAACGCGGTGGCCTGCGCATCGCGCAGCTGCCAGGACGCGAGCGGAGCGTTATCGTCGTCGGTTTCGTAAATGCACTCTGCGCCGCGGGCGATCGCTTCCAGATAGCCCACGTTCTTGCGCGTGTAGTGGCCCGTGGGTCCACGCCGCGCCAAATCGAAGGGCAACGCAAACTGCCGCGCCAAATCGAAAAACTCTGCGCCGGCAACATCGAAGCTCGCCGGTCCCTTGCGATCGCCGACGACGATCAGCTGCGCATCGAGCGCCATCAATCGTTCGCTCAACTGCAGCACTGCTGGCGTTGGCAACTGGATGGTCGTAACGACGGCGCAGAGCTTAGTCGACATAGACCACTCCAATGCCGAAGCCATCCTGCTCCGGATCGCGCACCAGCTCGTCGGTGCGGTACCGCGACTTCAACTCGGCCCAATAGCGATACACCTCGCCCGCGTAGCAGCCGGTGTCGCGACCGAATCGAGTGCGATGGTCGGCAACGATATCGTGCAGCGCGATGATGCCGCCGCGGCGCACCAGCGGGGCATACAGCTCAAAGTCCGCCTTGACGCCGGCGTAGCTGTGATCGCCATCGATAAACAGGAAATCCACCGACCGCCCAGCGAGACGCTGCACCACGCGCGCCTTCATCGCCTGGGTTTGCGAATCGCCATGCAGCGCGAAATAGCGCTGACCCGGCCGCGCATAGTGGATCAGTTTGGCGGCGTTCTGCACACACAGATCAACACCAACAACGCGCTCGGTGCTGGCAAGCGCATGGCAGAAGAGAAACGAGTTGCCGCCCTTGTGCGTACCAACCTCCACCACGGTTTTTGGCTGCAGCGCGCGCAACTTGTCGAGCAACCCCAGGATTTCGAAGGGCACCTGGGTGATGCCGAAATCGGTGCCCGCTTGATCCAGAAGCGCCTCGGCCGACGGGCTGGACCAAGCTTTCGCGCGCCCCTCGCGCCATGACTGTGGTTTCGGCGACAAGCGGCTCTCTTGCCAGGCGCGCAGCGCTTTCTGGTAGGTCGGTCGCAACACATCGCGTAGCGACATCGGCAGCAGGTGTTTGGGATTCACGGTGTAACGTTCCTCGGTCAGTTGTGGGCGCGCGCGGCGCGGACCCGTTGCCAGGCATCGATCAGATCGTTCGCCGGCCGCGCGAAGCACAGGTAGTCGACGCGTCGGCGTTGGCGCTGCAGCTCGCGTTCGAATCGCGCAGGCGACGATTCGAACGCATCCATCCGTGCCAGCAGCGATCGGAATCCGCGAGCCATCGACCACTCGGAGTGCAAAAATGGCGTGGAATCCAGGTCTGGATCGGTGAGCGCCAGACAACCGGCAGCGATCGCCTCCACCTTGGCGGTGCCGAGCACACTGCGGCCGCGCCACTTGATGTGGTACTTCGAGCCGATCAATGCGCTGAAATCCGGATCGACCATGCTGCGCGGCGGAATGCGCTCGCCGCGATCGAAGGTATCGTCGCTGACGCGCCTGGCGAACACCGGCCCGAACGCTTCTAAGGCCTTCAGTTCATCGTCGGTAGCGTCTCGTGCCGAGTGATATTCGACGAATACGCCGCGACGCGGCGCGTCCCAGTTGCGCCCATGCAGCGCGTGGAAAACACCGCAACGCTGGAAGTGATAGGGAACATCGAGCACGTGCGACGGGCGACTGGAGCGCTTCGGTGCAAAGCTTTGGCTGAGAAACAAATCTTGCCCCGGCAATGGCGCCGAGTACGACCTGGCATAACTCGGTGCCTTGACCTCGCGAACGTAATAGGCCCAGACGACATTCGGATATTGCGTGGTCACGCGCGCCGGCACGGCGACGTCGATACTGATCACCAGATCGAACGCCGACCAGTCGATGGCATCCACTGCCTGCGCGAATGCCGATTGCCCGTGCGCCCGGCCTGGGACGCGATCCCGGAACGACATGAACCACTCTGCCGGTGCCCATTTCAGTTCGTCAGATTTCTCGCGCCATATCGAGCATTCGGGCGCCGCATCGGTGCGCACCATGCAAAACCTGGCGTCGAACTCAGTGAAAAGACTGATCGGCCCGGAACGCAGCAGTGTGCTTTGCAGCATGGGTGCGGGCGCTGTTTCTGGCGAGCAACAGTACAAGTCCTCGTTGCAATCTTGCTTCACGAGCGCGATGCGCGGGCGCTCGCGACGCGCGAGTGCCGACAACGCGCGCTCAAGCTGCCGGCGCTCGAGCCAATCGCGGACCGGCGCAAACGGCGTCACTGTGGCCGAAAAATCACGTCGATCTGACCCATGTGCTCAATATCGACCTGTTGCGCATCGATACGGCGCCCTCCGACCAAGGTATCGCAGCGATAGCCAAGATCGGCCATGAACTGCAGCAATGCAGTGGCACTGTCGCCTGCCTGACGCAAGAACGCTGGGGTCAGCTCCAGAATGACGGCAGGCCGCAGTTGCTCAAGGCAACGCTTCAAACCACGCAGCGCCTGTAACTCAAAGCCTTCGACATCGATCTTGATCAGTGACGGTCTGAAGCCGCAGCTCTCCAGACTATCGTCGAGAGCGCCGATCAGGACGCACTGGCGCGCCATTTCCGGCGCCACCGCACGCATGGTAGCTGCACCGGCGTTGTTCAAGGTGGGAAATGCGATCGCGCCCAGCGCTGGCAAGGCCCCTGCAGCGATCGATGTCAGATAAACGTTATCGGCCTGATTCAACGCCAGATTGCGCGCGAGCTTTGACAGGTTCTGCCAACACGGCTCCACCGCGATCACCGTCCCCGATGCGCCGACGCGTTTTGCCGCGAGCAAAGTAAAGTGGCCGATGTTGCTGCCGACATCGAGAAAGCACGCGCCCGGTTGAAGCATGCTTTCGAGCGTCGATTCGACATGTTCTTCCCATCGACCGGCGACCAGCAAATGGCGTTCGATGACATCGATCAACCCCACCTCGATCAGCGCACCGCCACGAACGCGAATGCGCTTAGAAAACGGGTGCTGCGCGAAAAAAGCTGGCCATGCCTTGAGGCGCTCTGCCCAACGTTCCGCGTCGGGAAGCGTCCAGTGTCGATGCGCGAGGTAGGCGTACACCAGCGAGCGAACGATCCAGCGCGCAACCGATTTCAGCGCCGAGATCATCGCGCACCCGCAGCGACGGGCTGACGTGCTCGCAGCAGGGCCCAGGCCTGGCGCAGAAATGGCATTCGCAGCGCGGCGCGCAGACGAGTTCGGGCCAGCATCAGCAGTAACCTGCGGGCTACGGCAGGCGCATGCGCTTCACGAGCTGCGATGATGCTGCGCAGCGCATAGCCGGGAACAGCTGCCGCGAAGGTCTGCAACACGGCTGGCGCAGCGCGCTGCCCCTGCGCAAATGCCCAAGCATCGAGCATCGCATCCAGCATGGGCACTCGATGTTCTATGCGCGGCAAGAAAGTGTTCTGTTCGTGGCGCCAGTAGACGCTGACCGGCGCGTCCAAGGATCCAGCGCGCAGCGCACCAAACGACGCCAGGCGAAACCACAAATGGCAGTCTTCGGCAATCTTCCGTGCTGGATCGAACCCTCTGCAGCGCGAAAGTAGCGAACGCCGCACAACGATTCCGCTGGTCGCCCAGCAGTATCCGGTCAACAACTCGGCCAGTAGCGCCACGCCGGTCAGTGGCTGCTGAATCCCAAAGATCGAAGCATCATCGTTGCCGCCATCGAGGTCGCTCACCGCCGCGCCCAAGATGCGCGTGCTCTGATACAAGCCGTCGAGTCGATCCAGATCGCTGTCGGGGAGCGCATCGAAAGCGTCGAAACGATTCGGCAGGTAGTAGTCGTCTGCATCCAGGAACGCCACCCATGTCGCGGTCGCCGCTTCGATTCCGCGATTGCGCGCCGCGCTGACGCCGCGATTGCGATCGCTGCGGAGCAGGCGACAGCAATCTGGTTCACGGTCCGCAAACCGCTGCGCGATCGTTGCGGTGCCATCGGTGGACCCATCGTCGACAATGATCGCGCGCAAACCCGCGCGCCCAAGTCCCAAGACCGACTCAACTGCGCGTTCCAGATAGCGCTCGGCATTGAACGCCGGAATAACGACATCAATGCTGCGATCCACGTTCGGCAACTTGTTGGTAGAGACCAAGATAAGCGTCGGCAACCCTGCGCTGGTCGAAATGGCGCCGGACGTGCGCCAGGCCGCCGGCGGCGAGATCACGCCGAATCCTGTCATCGGCCAGCTTGTGCAGCGCGTCGGTCAAGCCGTTCGGACTGGACGGCGGAACAACGATACCGCCGATGCCATCGACCACAACTTCTGGAATTCCGCCCACTGCCAGCGCCACCACCGGCGTGCCGCACGCTTGTGCCTCGGCAGCAATGCGACCAAAAGCTTCGGCCTCGCTGGTCACCAGACACACATCGGCGAGCGCAAATAAACGCGCCATCGCCGTCGGCGCGGTTTGGAACGGCAGACATCGAACGGGGGCATCGATTGCTGCGCCGACGCGCTCGGCGGAATGACCGATCGCGAGCACGCGCAGCGCTGGAAGGCGCGGCGCCAGGGCGTTGAGTGCCGCAATCGCGTGGCGGCTGGCGATGGTCTGGCGAATGCCCTCGACGGTCTGTCCGGCGATGATCACCACATACTCGTCGGCGCCGAATCCGAGGTCCAGGCGCGCCGTGTTGCGCTGCTGCACATCGAGGGGCAAAAAACACGTCAGATCGATGCCGTTGTAGATGCGGCTGACCGGATGCTGCGCGAGGATCGGGCTTGCCTCCGCCAGACTCTTCAAATGCTCGGAGATCGCGACGATGTGCAGCCGCGAACGCCCAACGAAGCGCTTTTTTCGCCGCCAATTGAAGGCGGTGCCATCGGTCGTCACCGCCGGGGGAATCGCAAGATCTGGGCACGCCCCGCAACCGCTTCGCCACCGTTGGCAGTGGAACGAGCAGGCGCAATGGCCAGTGAGCATCCACTCATCGCGCAAGGTCAGCACGCCAGGAGCACGTGCCGTGATCCGCGGCAACGCTGCCAGATCGGCGTAACCTTGAGATCCCCACAGCGAGTGGAAGTGCACCACATCGACATCGGCAAGGCGCTCGGACAGCGCGCGAAAGCTGGGGTTGTAGATATCTTGCCAGCCCAGACGATGCTCAATGGCGCGCGCCAGTCGCCGCGCACCAGGAACCCCACGGACATACGGAATCTCGAAAACGCCGGGCTCGTCGGTGCGCCGTTCGCCAACGAAAACCCTGGACTCGTGGCCGGCCGCGAGCAGCGCCCGGTGCAGCGAAATCACACTGCGTTCGGCGCCGCCGCCGAGATCGGCGGCGTGGACATGGGCGATCTTCACAGGCCATTCCCAGGCATCGAAAATTGCCGGTGCCATTCATCGAGCACCAGCAAGCTCCATAAGCGATGCCCGTGGTCCAGACCAGCCGCATGCTCATCTAGCAAACGCATCACTGCGCCTGGTTCGAAATACTGGTGCACTGGGCCCTTCCTATCGGTCAGGCGCGCGCGCAGCTCGCCGCCCATCTGGTTCATCCATTGCCCCACAGGCACGGAGAAACCGCGTTTGGTGGTGTTGACCCATTCCGACGGATAAAAGCGGCTGGCCGCCGTTTTCAGCGCGAATTTGGTGCACCAGCCGCTCGCAGTGCGGCGCAGACGTTGGTCGACTGGCATTGATGCGATGGTCTCGACCAGCAAATGGTCCAGGAGTGGCACTCGAACCTCAAGACCGTTTGCCATGCTGGCGATATCAACTTTCGCCAGATTGTTGTTCGGCAGATAGGTCTTGATATCGACATCTTGCATGCGCGACAGTGAGTCGAGTCCGATGCTCGAAGCGAACTGCTGTGCGTTCCAAATACAGGTCGCCTCTGGTCGCTCTTGATGTTCAGGCCGCCATAATCGACGCCGCTCCACCTCGCCAAAAAACGGTGAACGCCCATACCACGCATCGATCAAGGACGGCGCAGCTTCAATGGCGCCAACGGCGCGCAGCAGATTGCCAATCTTTTGCCGAACATGCTGCCAGCCAGATCGTTGCGGGTAGGTTTCGACCAGCTTCGGGAAGTAACCGTAGCCGGCAAATACTTCATCGCCGCCATCGCCCGACAGCACCATCGGCACCTCGCGCCGCGCCTGTTCGCACACAAGCCAGGTGCAGACCGCAGAGCTATCGGCGAACGGCTCGCCGTAATGGCGCGCGATCGACGGCAGCAACGACAATGCATCGATGCCGACCAGCTGCTCGCGATGACGGGTTCGCAACCTGTCGGCGAAGCGACGCGCCTCGGCGCGCTCATCCAGAGCCGGCAAATCGAAGCCAATGGTGAAAGTCGTCAGCGGCTCAGGCAGCGCCTGCGCCGCGTACGCTGCGACCGTACTCGAATCGACGCCGCCGGATAGGAATGCGCCGAACGGCACATCTGCGACCAGATGCGAGCCCACGGCGTCGCGAAGTGCAGCGTCGACTGCCTCGGCCCACTCAGCATCCGATCGATGCCGATCAGGCTGCCATCGCAGCGACCACCAACGCCGTGGCGTGGAGATTCGCCCTGAGGCGTCGGCCTCGATGAGATGCCCAGGCTCGATCTTGCGTGCGTTCGCGTAGATCGTTCTCGGCGCAGGAATGTATTGCAGATGGAGATACGCATCGAGCGCATCAAGATCGATGTGTTTGTCGAAATCCGGCGCAGCGGTTAGCGCTTGCAGTTCGGACGCAAATAGCAGGCGCTGATCGTTCAGCGTGTAACAGAGCGGTTTGATGCCAAGACGATCGCGCGCCAGAAGCAGCCGACCGGCTCGATTGTCCCAGAGCGCGAAGGCAAACATGCCGCGCAAGCGTTCGACTACAGCTGGCCCCCACTGCTCATAGCCGTGGACGATCGTTTCACAGTCGCCAGCGGTCCGGAAGCGATGGCCGAGCTCGATCAACTGCCGACGCAGTTGCTGGAAGTTATAGATCTCGCCGTTGACAATGGCGACGATATTGCGATCTTCGTTGTACAGCGGCTGTTGCCCAGACTCAGGGTCGATGATCGCGAGGCGCCGATGGCCAAGTGCCACGGGACCGGAGACATGCAGCGCGCCTCCGTCCGGGCCGCGATGCGCAAGGCGCGCATTCATCGCGGCAGCAAGCGCTGGATCGGCCATACGGCCGCCGAACCAGAGCTGCCCGGAGATGCCGCACATCAGGCGTCTAGGAACTCGAGAAACGATCGCCGAAAGGTGGTAGGCGAAAACACGTCGGCAAGAGCAACCCTGCCGGCGTCGGACAAACGTTTCCGTAACTCGGAATCGGTAGACAGCGATTCGATCGCACTCCGCAGAGACGCAGTTTCCAGGTTGCCAACGGTGTGCGCAATCGGATGGTCGGCTACGAATCGCGGCAAAGATGCATGCGCCGGCGCGTGGATCAGAATCGGCGCGCCGGCCGCCAGATAGGTAGTGGTCTTCGACGGAAACGACAGCGACGCGAAGTTCGTCCAATCGCTTTCGAAGGGCTGCGGCAAGTAGTTGAATGTACACTGCGCAAGTGCCGCCACGGTGTCGGCCACATCCCGCCAACCCAGGCAAAGTATCCGTCGTGGCACGCGCGACCAAATATCGAACCGGCCGCCCATCACACACAGCTCGATGTCGCGATCGCCCACACGCCAATTCATATCGTCGAGCGTAGACAGCAGCAGATCGAAGGCGGAGCGCGCTGTTACGCTGCCGGCAAAACCAATACGCACACGCCCGTCGCTTTCGTTTCGTTGCGGCGGCGACGCCGGCGCCAACCCGTGGCGAACGATGACGCTATCGCGCGCATAACGCGAACGGTATTCCTCGCGCATCGTCTCACCGATGACTGCCACGCGATGCGCCTGCTTCAACACCTGATCGAATCTCGCCCTTAAGCGCCGCCGGGTGCCTGCGTCGGCGCCGAAATAACTAAGGTTGTGCTCCACGTCGTCCCACACCAGCGCGACAAGCGGGACGCCTTCGTCAGTAAGTTCGGCGGCAAGATCGATGATCCATGGACTGCTCAAAACCAACCAGATCCGCTCGAAGCGATTCTTCGCCAACAAAGCACGTACGCTGGCCGCATTCGAACGCGTTGCGGCTGCCTGCATGTGCGCCACAATCGGCGTCGCCACGACTCGACCAATCTGGCCCAACCGAGCACCGCCGGATAATCGATACCGTCGCCCGAAACGCTCGACGCGAATTCCATGGCGTACGTCGGATGAGGTTGTCGGATCCGTGTCGACAACGGCAACAGTCAAGCGATCAGCCGGAAAAAGCCGAATCAGGTCGTCGAGGATGATGGCGCCGACGCCATCTTGTCCGGGCGCGGTGCAAGTCACCAGCAAGGTCTGGGGCATCGGCGCTACCTTGGGTGCCGAGGCGACTATCGATGGGCCTTCAGCGATCATTGCGTTCGTCAGTCAACATGCGCACGATGCTGGTCAGGATCTGGTCCAAATCAACGGTCACACGCCAGCTGGGATAGTGCGCCTGGATCTTGCGCAAATCGGAGATGTAGCAGATGTGATCGCCTGAGCGCGCTTCGTCGACGTAGGTCCAATCCAGCTTGCGTTCGGCAATGGACTCGATCCGCGCGATCGCTTCGAGCATCGAAATGCTGTTATCGCGCCCGCCACCGATGTTGTACACCTCGCCCACGCGCGGCGCTGCGTGAAAAGCTTCGATGAAGCTGCAGACATCGCTGGCATCGATATTGTCGCGCACCTGTTTGCCGAGGTATCCGAACACGCGATAAGAGCGACCCTCGACCACGCAGCGCGCCAGGTAAGCCAGAAATCCATGCAGCTCGGCGCCGCTGTGCGCCGAACCCGTGAGGCACCCACCGCGCAGGCATACCGTTTTCATGCCGAAGTAGCGCCCGTACTCCTGCACCATCACATCGGCCGCGAGTTTGCTGGCACCGAACAGACTGTGTTTGGACTGATCGATGCGCATCGACTCGCCGATACCGAAGCGATCTTCTGCGCGCGCGTAGTCCCAGCGCGTCGCCAGCTCGACCAGCGGCAATTCGTTGGGCGCATCGCCATAAACTTTGTTCGTGCTGAGATAGCAAAACGTGGCTTCGGGGCACGAACGGCGCGTGGCCTCCAGGAAGTTCAAAGTGCCTGCCGCATTGACGTCGAAATCGTCGAACGGCCGTTTCGCGGCGAGATCGTGCGACGGTTGCGCTGCGGCGTGCACGATCAAATCGACCGGATGGGTTGCCAGAAAATCGAGCACGCTGTCGCGTTGGCGGATATCGAGATCGAAATGACGGTAAGCAGGCCAACGGCGTTGCAGGCGCTCTAAATTCCAGCGCGTATCGCCATCGGCGCCGAAGAAATCCGCGCGCATGTTGTTATCGATGCCGATCGCCTGCCACCCGAGCCTGGAGAAGTGATGCACCGCCTCCGACCCGATCAGTCCCGCGGAACCCGTCACCAGCAATCGCTTATGGCTCATCGGTACTCACTCGCTCCAGATTCTCAAACACTGCATCTGCATATAAGACCCGCCGACCATCCCTGCTGCGGAACTGTTCGATGTTTCCGCGATACACGAAGCCAAGTTCGCGCATCGTGTCGAAGATGTCGGCGAACAACGGCTGCCGCTCGTAGAACTCGTAAAACGACACTTCCAGTACCACGACCTCGGCGCATCGGATGGTTTGCCGGCCGCCATCGATGACCGCTTTCTCATGGCCTTGCACATCGATTTTGATGAGCTGTGGCCCCACCGCGATCCGATGTGCTGTCGCCCAGTCATCGAGCCGCGCCAGCGTCACCTCGACAGAGGAGTGCTGTGCCGACTCCGGCCATTCCCTGCGGTGCAGTTCAGCCATTGGCAATAGCGAGGAACTGGGAGAAAAGGCGCTGGCGTGCATCGCGGTCCGTCCCGCGCGATCGCTGAGGGCCAGTTTATGAGCATGCGCATCGCCCAGACCGTGCAGCGTTCGCAGTAATCGATCGTGAACTGCCGGCAGGGGTTCGAACGAATGAATTTGCGCGTGCGGCCAAAGGCGCCTTGCGATCGCGGCGAATTGCCCCTCGTTTGCGCCGATGTCAAGTACGCTGGCGATCGGGCGGTGTTGCAATAGCGTCCAGGCCTGATACTCCTGATCCTTGCGTGCCGCGATCGCAGCGGCATGCAGCTTGCGAGTGAGCCGGATGTCCAAGCCAACGGCATGTAGCATCGAACGCAGCAGTTCTCTCATCGGGACGCAGGCTCGAAGACGGCGAGGCAATGATCTTTGAGCGTCATGGTCCAGGCCGGCAGTTGCGCATGGCGCAGGTGCCGTAACGTCGGTAGCGCCTGCAACAGGCGTTGCGGCGCGCGCCAGACACCGCCGCGGAGCCGGCAATACCAATAGCAGACTTGCATCGCCTCATACAGGCGCAGGGCCAGCGGCGCGCGCCGATGGGCGATGGTTCGAAATTGCGAAAGCACGAGGCCGCTTTCGCGCCCGGCGAACACAAGGAAGCGCCGCGACACGGCGCTGATGTGTTGTTCGGTTTGCCAATACCAGTGCGCGCCGCGCAAGGCTCGAAACGTCCAACGGTCTATGTCGCCGGTGCTCACAATCATCACGCCGCCGGGTTTCAGCAAGCGCGCTGCGGAACGTAGCGCCAGGGCTGGATCCGGTAGATGTTCGAGCACATCGAACGCAGTGACGGCATCAAACTGCCCGCACCAGTCCGCGTCGACCGACTGCAGACGTGGTGCGATGATCTCGACCTGTCGCGCACGCGCGACGGCGCAAGCACCTGTCGCGCTTTCGATCCCGAAGCGCTGCCATTCGTCTGGCAAAGCCGCCAGGAACGCGCCAGTGTGGCAGCCGATGTCGAGCACGCGCAGCGCTGCGCCTGCACGCCCGCCGAGCAGGGAACGCGCGGTAGACCACGCCGGATGCTCGGCGATTGCGTAATTCATCGCATCGGGCGATGTGTCGGCATACATCGCTGCCAGCGCCGTCTCGTCGGGGATCGGCTGCCGCTGGGTGAGATCACACTGACGACAGCGCAGCAGGGTCGACTCGCGATCGCCGAAAGCGCAAATGCCAAGCCGGTCGAGCTGACCGCTCCCGCAATGGCGACAGCTCATAGCGACTCAGGCGCCTGCCAGACGTGCTGCGTGGCCAGCAAATAGCGCGCGGCCGTCGGTGCCAGACCCGAGCCATATACATCGCGCGGGGCCACGTGCAGTCGGCACAGCGAATCATCGCGCCAGACGTACTCGACATTGGGAATTGCCAGACCGGCGCCAAAAACGTATTCGCCCGCCGCGAGCGGCAAAGCATCGAAAATGCAACGAATCCGATGCCGTCCGATGGACGTACCGAACGCCAGATCGCGATCTGGTGTGGTGGAGGTGAGGATCAAAGGTGTACCGTCCAAAGTCGCAATCTGCAGAACCACCGAAAAACTTCGAAACGCTTGCGCCGCGTTGAACTCTATTTCGACAGCCAACGATTGCCCGGTGGCCGCCTCTTCGATCGCCTCGCCACTATCTGGACTGCAAAAGCGTACCGACGTGACCTCGGTGCGCGAATCACAAGGCGATTGCCAGTATGAAAAGCCCGGCATGGTTGGGCCGGATTCCGATGAACGCGACGTCGAGGCGATGTATGCGCCGATAATGTCGGCTGGATTTCCCGCCTGCTGCACCTGTCCCTGCGCGAGCCACACCGCGCGCGAACAGAGTTTTTGCACTGCCGCCATGTTGTGACTGACGAACAGAACCGTACGTCCTTGCTGCGCGACATCGCTCATCTTTCCCAGGCACCGCTTCTGGAATTCGGCATCGCCCACCGCCAACACTTCGTCGATGATCAGCACGTCTGGCTCAAGATGTGCGGCGACCGCAAACGCGAGGCGCACGTACATGCCAGAGGAGTAACGTTTGACCGGCGTGTCGATAAACTTCTCGACGCCCGAAAACGCCACGATTTCGTCGAACTTGCGCGCCACTTCGCTCTTGCGCATGCCGAGGATCGTGCCGTTCAGAAACACGTTTTCGCGACCGGTCAGTTCCGGATGAAAGCCGGTGCCAACTTCAAGCAGACTCGATAGCCGCCCGCGCACTTGCGCACGCCCGGTCGTTGGCGGAGTAATCCGCGACAGGATCTTCAACAGCGTCGATTTGCCGGCGCCGTTGCCGCCGACGATGCCCAGCGCTTCGCCCTGTTTGACATCAAGCGAAATGCTATTCAGCGCCCAAAACTCGCCTTGCTCGGCGCGAGCGGCCGCGCGAGCTCGAAACGGCGACCTGATCCAGCGCCCCAGCTGTTCGCTCAACGTCGCCTCGTGCGTTTCGCCCAGCAAATAGCGTTTGCCGAGATTCTCGATGCGTATTGCCAGATCGCTCATACCACGTCGACCATGGTTTGCTCGACACGCCGGAAATAGCGAAGACCCGTCACGAACAGCAGCGCAACGACGCTGTAGGAAATCAAGATGGGTTCGAGCGCCGGCAGCTCACGTCCGAAAAGCGCCCAGCGAAAGCCCTCGACAACGCCGACAATGGGATTGAGCGCATACAGCCAGCGCCATGTTTCAGGAACGATCGTCGTTGAATACGCGATCGGCGAGACATACATCCAGATCTGGATGATGAAAGGCGTCACAAGACCAACATCGCGATAGCGGACGTTGAGCGCAGTGAGCCAAAGGCCAACGGCCAACGACGTGAACATCGCCATCAGCACGAACAGCGGCAAGGTCAGCACTTTCCAGCCCGGATTGATGCCGTACCACGCCAACAGCACAGCCGCGAGACCCAGCGTGATCGCAAGGTCGACCAGACTGGAAATCGCTTTGCCGATCGGCAGAATGATGCGCGGGAAATAGACTTTGCTGACCAGATGCGCCGAACCCACCAGGCTGTCTCCGCTGCCGGTGAGCGCACGCGAGAAATACAGCCAGGGCATGAGTGCCGCCATCGCGAACAGCGGATAGGGCACGCCATCGGACGGCAGCTTCGCAAAACCACCGAAAACCACAGTGAAGATCAGCATCATCGTCAATGGCTGGATCACCGCCCAGGCGATGCCAACCACACTTTGCTTGTAGCGCACGGTGACATCGCGCTGGATGAGCATGACCAAGAGATCTCGATAGGCCCACGCCTCGCGCAAATCGGTCGCCAACGTGCGCATCCGGCTATCGATTTGTGTCACGTGCCGATGGCCGAAAAACTCGCTTTCGACGCCCAGGCTCGGTGGTGAATCGGAGTGCGTGGTCATTTCGCTCGTGCCAGCGATTTGCTCGAGGCCGCCAAACGCCTTGCTGCCGCCAAGGAGCGCACGGTCAACGAAGACGAGTCTCGCGTCAGCACTGGTAGTAACTCCGATACCACTCCACAAAGCGCGGCACGCCCTGCTCAACCGTCACCTTCGGCTCGTAACCGCGTAGCTCCGCCAGATCAGTGCAGTCGGCGTGGCTGTCGGGCACATCACCAGCCTGCAGCGGCAGCAAATCAAAAGTGGCTTTGCGGCCCAGGCATTGTTCCAGCACCTCAATGTAGCGCGTCAACTCCACGCTCTCGCGGCTGCCGATATTGAAGATGCGATACGGCGCGGCGCTGGTGGCTGAATCAGGACTTGCGCCGTTCCAATCTGGGTTTCCGCTCGACGGGCAATCCAGCGCGCGGACGATTCCGGCAACGATGTCGTCCACATAGGTAAAGCTGCGACGATGCCGGCCGTGGTTGAACAGCTTTAAAGGCTCGCCCGCGAGAATCGCTCGCGTGAACAGGAACAAGGCCATGTCCGGACGGCCCCAAGGACCGTATACGGTGAAAAAACGCAGCCCCGTACATGGCAGGCCATACAGATGCGCGTAGCTATGCGCCATCAACTCATTCGACTTTTTGGTTGCGGCATACAGCGTCAACGGATGTTCGGTGGGCTGATGCTCGGAAAACGGCATTGCGGTATTGGCGCCGTAAACAGAGCTCGTGGAGGCGTACACCAGATGCTCGACGCCATGATGCCGACAGCCTTCAAGTAGATGCAGAAAGCCCACGACGTTGCTCTGAATGTATACGTGCGGGTTTTGCGCAGCGTAACGCACGCCCGCTTGGGCAGCGAGATTGATCACGCGCTGCGGGCGGTGCATGGCGAAGACCTGTTCGACAGTATTGCGATCGGCCAGATCGGCGATCACGGGCGTAAATCCATCGTGCTGCGCGAGCCGCTCATGGCGCGCTCGTTTCAGCCCCACGTCATAGTAGTCGTTCAAATTATCGATGCCGACCACTTGATCGCCTCGCGCTAGCAGCGCCTCGGCGACGTGGTAGCCGATGAAGCCGGCGGTACCCGTGACTAGAACCTTCATCGCGCTCAAAGCCTCCCGTCGACAGAACTTGTTGGAAGCGCGTACTTAACGTCGAAAACCAGACCGTTTGGCCTGAGAAAACGGCGCACGTTGGACTGCAAATCCACGAACTGGTGATGGGCTACGGTAAGCAGCACAAGATCATAGTCCCCGGCAGCAGGTGCCTCGGTCAATGCGATACCGTACTCACGCCTGACCTCTTCTGCATTGACCCAGGGATCGTGCACGTCTACGTTGGCATGGTAGCTCTCAAGCGCGCGAACGATGTCGACCACGCGCGTGTTGCGCAAATCCGCGCAATTTTCCTTAAAGGTCAATCCGAGAATCAGGATGCGCGATCCGACGATGTTGATGCGGCGCTGCGCCATGAGCTTGAGCACTTCGCTCGTGACGTGTGCGCTCATGCCTTCGTTGATCCGGCGCGCAGCAAGAATCAGTTCCGGGTGGTAACCGACTTCCTGAGCCTTGTGCACCAGATAATACGGATCGACGCCGATGCAATGGCCGCCGACCAACCCCGGCCAGAACTTCAGGAAATTCCATTTCGTACCGGCCGCACGAAGCACGGCTTCGGTGTCGATGCCTAACTTCGAAAACAGTTGCGCGAACTCGTTGACAAGCGCGATGTTGACGTCGCGTTGCGTGTTTTCGATGGCCTTGGCGGCTTCGGCGACGCGAATGCTAGGCGCCAGGTGCGTGCCCGCGGGCACGATTTCGCGATACAACGCATCGACGAATTGCGCCGTCTCAGGGCTAGAACCGGACGTGACTTTAACGATGTCCGGCAAGCGTCGGGTGCGATCGCCGGGATTGATACGCTCGGGGCTGTAGCCGACTTCGAAGTCCTTGCGAAACTTGAGCCGAGAGTGCTTCTCCAGCACCGGGACGCAAACCTCTTCGGTAGCGCCCGGATACACGGTGGACTCGAAAATCACCACATCGCCTGGCTTGAGCACGGAGGCGACGGTTTTCGACGCCGAGATCAGCGGCGTCAAGTCCGGCCACTTGTGTTGATTGACCGGCGTGGGAACGGCAATTATGAACACCGTTGCTGCACCCAAATCCTTGGGGTCGCAGGCGAGTACGAGTTCTGTTGCGGCACGCAGCTCGGTTTCCGTGCACTCGCCGGTGCGATCGATGCATCGCTCCAACTCGGCGATCCGGCTGGCATCGATGTCGAAGCCGATGGTCGCGCGGCGGGCGCCAAACGCAAGCGCCAGCGGCAAGCCGACGTAACCCAAGCCAATCACGGCGACAACCGCGTCTTTCGTTTCCATCATCGTGTCGACTCCAAAGTCAGTGTGCCGTTCGCAAGACGCCAGACCTCATCAGCGAGCGCTAACGGCCGGGGCCGATGCGAGGCGTGAACCACACACATATCGCCTTGCTCGGCGCGCAGTGCGGTCAAAATGCGCCCTTCGCTGTCCTCATCCAATGCGCTGGTGGCCTCATCGAGCAGCAACAGCTTCGGCTCTCGGTACAACTCTCGCGCCAGCGCCACTCGCTGCCGCTCCCCGCCGGAGAGTTCCACCCCACCCTCGCCGATGCGCGTGGCCAACCCAGCCGGCAGCGCTGCTAAGGTTGCGGCCAGATCGGTAACGCGACAGGCCTTTGCCAGACGAAGCTGATGCAAGCTGGCCTCGCCAATGGCGTGCAACGCGATGTTGCGCTCGACGGTATCGGCTTTGATCCAAGGCTCTTGCGGGACCAATCCGACGCTCGAACGCCATCGCTCAGGATCAAGTTCGTCGAGCGCCACGCCGCCGATCTCAACGCGCCCGGACTGCGGCGCCTGGAGGCCCAGCAGCACGTCGAAAAGCGTCGATTTCCCGATCCCCGATTCGCCACTCAGGCCGATCCAGCGCCCGGTTGGCAAATACCAGTCCACTGAATTCAACAACGGCTGCGACTCGCCATGCGCGAAACTCACGCCTCGAAGCGTCATGTCGAAACCGTTGGGCAGCTGCCGCCCGGTTCGGATCGAGGCGCGCCGCGTCAACTGCGCATTGATCACATCCAGCGCCGGCACCTGCGAGAGCAAACCGTGCCAACTTTGCTGCACGGCCAGCAAGGCATTGGCGGCGCGATAGAACAGCACCATTGCCACCAGGACCGCTGCGAGCGTGGCTTGCCCTGTCGCAAGCGCGATCGCGACCAATGCCAACAGCGCGACCAACGCGATCGGCTCGCGCAATGACAGGCTGATGGCCAGCAAACGCGCGAGTCTGCTTTCCCCATTCGCCACCTCTCGCGCAACGTCGCGGCGCTCATCGGCCAGGACATCGACCAAACCGGTAGCGCGCAGGTAGCGCATGCCGCGCAGCCATTGCAATCCCAATGTGGTCAGTTGCACTTGCCGCGCCATGAGGCTTTGCGCCTGGATTTCGGTGTTTCGGTGTAGCGCGCGAAAACCCACATAAATGCAAGCTGCAAGCAGCAGCGCCGCCACGCCAAACATGGGACTCACCCAACACGCCGCCAGCAAATACACGCTGGCGTGAATCAAGCTCACCTGCAACCCGCAGAAACTCTGGTAAGCGCCCACTGCATACGGCACCTGTTCGAATGCATGCTGCCAGCGCGCGTTGCCATCGCTGAGGTACTGCGCGAAATCGGTTTGCGTCAGCGCGGTTTGCAGGCGGTCCTGCAAAGTCAGGCCCAGCTGCGCGCGCAACGCGCCCAGACGCTCGAAAGCCAGATACGCCAAACCGGCCTTGGCGCAAACCAGCGCCGTGATCGCTGCCAGCCATAACATCTGCTCGGCGGCCGGGCGATCCATCGAGTGCAGCAGCGGCAGAACCATGCCAATACCGATAGCTTCCATACTGACCGCCGCAAGAGTCAGCGCCAGCACCTGGTAATGCTTGCGCGCGCCGACGAAAGCAAGGAATCGCCGCGATAATCCGCCGATACGAACGCCGCTCAACGAAACGCGTCCGGATCAGTCCCACGCGCGCCATCGACCTCCGCGCGAAGCCGCTCGATCTCTTGCGCCAACTGATCGAACGCCAACTGCTTGCGGCGCAAGAACTCGATGGTGGTGCGGACCTTTGCGACCGCCCCGGCGGGCGTCAGCACATAGGCATACGCCAGTTTGTTCTGGCTATTGCGGAAGTTTTGCGCTTTGACCCAGCCGCGCTCGATCAGCGCGCGCAGGCAATAATGCGTTTTGCCCAGCGATAGACCCAGCTCGCTCGCCAGTTCGCGCTGCGACAATGCCGGTTGCTCGGTCAGGAGCCGCAGCAAGCGATAGCGCGTGTCGTCGTCGAGGACGCTGGACATGAGTTTGGCGAGCTCAGCTCGAAGATCGGAAGGGAGCCGTTTGCACAGGCTGCCGCCCTACGGTGTAGCTCCGCAAGGCTCGCATCGCGTCGATTCAAGGCAAGTGCCGAGAATTTAGATCGATCCATGGATTGAGCACTTACATGCTGGATCCATGCGCAAACCATCGCTGGTTCGCACTAGCAGGCTGTTTCTCAACAGCCTGCTAGTGTGGTGTTCCAAAAATAACTGGAATTATGTCCGCGTCTTTCGACCCGAATGCTGCGTTGCTCGTCGTCGCCATAGCGCTGCTATGACTTCTTCTCGCGCCTTGCCTCGGGCCGAAATCCATCGGACATTTCTTCAAGTTATTTCTGGGACACCACACTAGTGTGGTGTTCCGTAATTACCTTGAACTATTTCCGCGCCTTTTGACCCGAATACGTCGTTGTTCGTCGTCGCCATAGCGCTGCTATGACGCCCGGCCCGGCGGCGCAGCCGCCGGGCGTTCAAGTCGGCTCGCGGCATGCCGCGAAAGCGGCCGACTTTCACCCTCCTCTCGCCTAGTCTCGGGCCAAAATGCATCGGAATTTACTTCAAGGTAATTACGGAACACCACACTAGATTCTTTGTCCGAGCGCCTGGCGTTCGACTACCACGCGTCGGTCCTGACCGAGCATATTGAGCAGCAGTGCCACCCGATCGGTCCCTACGGCGCATTGAAAAATGGCGTCCAGCCCACTGAACGGGCCCTCGTTGATGCGCACACACGCGCCTGGAATCAGATCCGGTGCGACCAGTTTCACGAAACCATCCTCCGCGTCGATACGCGAGACGATGGCATCGATCACTGCCTGAGGCACCACTGCCGGCCAACCGCCAAAACGTACGATCCCTGACACGCCGCGTGTTGAGCGCACCGGTTCAAGCGACTGCAGGTCAGGGTCGGAGGCGAGGAAGATGTAGCGCGGAAAGAGCGATTCGGTGCGCACAACCATGCCTGAGGCGCCGCGGACGCGGCGCCGAACGCGCGGGAACAGGCATCGAAAGCCTTGGCGCATCAAGCATAGCTGTGCCTCGGCTTCCTGCCGAGGTTTGGTCATCACGGCAAACCAGGACTGCAACGTAAGACCATGTGTTCACGCGGTGAACGGACCATACGCGAGGGCTGTAGACAGGTGCAAGCACGCGCAAGAAAAGTCACGTCGATACACCGTCTGGTCGACAATTCGATGCAAAGTCGCAGGTTACGGAACGGGCGCACCAACCGCGAGCCTCGGAACTGTCGGCGCATGGACGACCGTTCCTTTCCTGCTCGACAAGGCGCGAGTGCCGTTGTTGCTTGATAGAGTAAGGCGTTTTCTGTGCACCGGATGGATCAGATGCGCCTTGGACCTATCGTTTCCGCCACCGTGATCTGCCACGATCTTGATCGCTCTTTGGCCGCCTACGCGCATTTGGGATTGCCGCTCATCGAGCGCGGCACGCTTCCGCGCGCTCGCGCGCTGGCGATGGGCGAGGCGGCGCTGGCGGATGCGCGCTATGCGCGCCTGGGCGCGACCGATTGTGCCTGGCTGCAACTGATCGAAGCACCCGACGCCAGCCAATCTACGCCGTTCGGGCGACGCGGCTGGCTGGCGTTAGAGGTGGGCGTGCGCGATGTGGATGCACTGGCCGCGCGTTTGTCCGATAAGTACTTTCGCGTGCTGGGCGCGCCGGCAAATCTGGAAGTGTCCGATGCGATTCGCGCGATGCAGGTGGCGGGCCCAGACGGCGAGGTCCTGTATCTGACGCAAGTTAAGCGTCCGGTTCCGCCATTCGCCTTGCCGCAAGCACTGCATGAGGTGGATCAGCTGTTCGTCGGCGTACTCGGTTGCGACGATCGCGAGCGCATGCTGGCGTTTTACGAAGGCTTGGGCCTGGTCGATCGATGGCGTTTCGACACGCGTTTGGGCGCACTCAATCGGGCACACGGCCGCGACTGCAGCGAGCGCCATCCGGTCGCTTGCGCGCAGCTTCGCGGTCAGCATCTGCTCGAATTCGACGCCCTGCCCTGGCTGCCTGCCGCCGACGCCAGTCTCCGAACGGGGATTCGCATGCTCAGCATCGCTCGCAGCGATGCGCGAAACCAGCCGCTGCGAGCCGCAGATGATCCGAGCGCCCGGGTTCTCGCGGGCCCGGAGGGAGAGTGGCTTGAACTGGTCTAGCCCGCATATTCGATAAGGAAACGCGGATGATCGCCTCGGGACTGGTGCTGGAATCGAGGCGGGAGGAGCAGGAGGAATGTTTGTTCCATTGCGACGACGAATACCGAAGAAGCCGGCGCGAAGGTCGAGCCACGGTCGCGCCAGCAGACAAATGGCAGCGAATACCTGGTCCTTTCAGCCGATGAGCAGCTTTTCGCGCACTGCCAACAAAATCAACCCCTTTGGTAGCGGCCACACCAACTATGCGGGCTAGCACGCTGCTCGCGCTTCTGGCATTCGCCACCGTCGCCGGTGCGGCGCCGCACCCGGAAGAAGGCCCGCCGCTCATCAGTGCGCACACAGCGGCCAACGGCCGGGAAATCGGACAAGTCTGGCGCATGCGCCAACGCAGCGACGGAGTGCTGGTGATCGCCACGTCCCCGGGATTGAATTTCTTCGACGGCACCCGCTTTGTCGATGTCGCTATTCCCGGCGATCGCACCTACGATGTGTCGGTCCGCAACGACCGCTTGATCGTTGCCACGGCAGTGGCGCTCGGCGAAGTTCGGCCGGACGAAAAAGGCGTCTGGGCTTTCAACGCTTTCGAGCGGCCGCCCGATGCGCCCGACGTCGGCCCGATCGGCCGCGTCGCGCAGCATGGCACACGATCTTTCTTCCTGTCGCAAACGTATTTCGTCACCCACGATCGAGGCCAATGGACCTGGCGGCAACGCGTTGGCGGCGGCGGCGAATTGCGCGAGCGCGCCGACGGCATCTGGCTGCATGAGATTGGCTTGGGATTGATGCGCTACAGCGAAGCAACGCAGGCCTTCGAGCCGCGCGATAACACTGGCCTGCCAGAGGGCGAGCTGGATTTCGCCGCCGACGACGGGGAGCCGTGGTTGGCGCGCGACGCAGAGAGGATTTTCGAGCGCATCGATGGTGCCTGGCGCACCGTGCCGCTGGAGGAATCCCTGCGCCAAAGGATGGTGGATGAGCGCATCGAGTCGATGGCGCGACTGCGGAACGGCGACATTGCGATCGGTACACGGTTCGGCGGCCTGTACCAATTGGCGCCGGATGGCGCGTTGCGCCGTCACATCGCGCCCGCGCGCCTGCCCGGCCAGCGCATCACCGACATCATGACCGACCGCGAAGGCGGCGTCTGGCTGACGCTGGATGGCGGCATCGCGCGGCTGCAGCCGGACAATAGCCTGACGCGCTGGGGGCGCGGCGACGGCGCGATGCAGATCGAACGCCTGGCGCGGATCGACGGCGTGCTGTACGTTGCCGGCCGCACAGGCCTGATGGCTCTCCGACCAAGTGGCGGTCACAGTCCTGCGCAACTGCGCCCTTACCGAATCGATCGCGCCAGTGTCTGGTCGCTGCTGAAAACCAGACACGGGATTCTTACCGGCGTCGGAAATGGCCTGGCGCTGATCCCGCCCGATGAGAATGCCGCGCCGGTTCAGATTCTGAGCGGCCTTCGATTTACCTCGCTGGCGCGCCACGGCGACTACATTTACGGCATCTCCGGCAACAGTTTGCGCCGCTTCCGCGAAGGCGATGCGGGCATCGAGGTGGACCCGGCCTCGGTCGCATTGGCGCCCGGATTCGATTTGCATACCGATGGCAGTGGCGATCGACTGTGGCTGAGCGGCGATGGTAACGACGGCGTGCAAAGCGTCGAGCAACTCGCCTCATGGCCGCACGTTCGGATTCGCAGCTTCGGGGAGTCCGAAGGCCTGACCGCAGGGCGCATTACCTTCGCCCGTGACGACGAGGGCGGCGCGACGCTGATCGTTGCCGATGGCGTTTTCCGACTGTCCGGCGAGACCTTGATTCGCGATCCCCGATTCAGCGGCGAGCTACGGGTAATGACTGACGCCTTGGACGGCCAGCGCTGGGCCGCCGACCGCTACGAGGTAAAGTCGTTTCGCCGTCAGGCCGACGGCCGTTACGCCGTGGCTGCGCGGCCGCTGAGCTTGGTATGGCATCCGTGGCGGCACCTCTATCGCGACGACGACGGCACACTCTGGCTTGCTGAAGACCGCGGCCTGATGCGCGTCGCAGCGCCAGCCGACGTTCCAGCGCTGCACTCGAACGTGCTTCTGGGCAGCGTCGCCGATGCGGTCAGTGGCGAAACGCTTGCCGGCTCATCTGCGGCGCGAGTCGATCTGCCGAGCACCACTCGCGATGTGCGCGTGCAGGCGGCTCTGGCGGCCTTCGCGGAGAACGATGCCGTCGCGTGGTCGTATCGATTGGACGACGGCGAGGCCGCCACGCTGGAGAAACCCGATGTGCAGTTGCCGAGCCTGTCGGCCGGAACCCATCAGCTGGTGATATCCGCGCAATCAGTGCGCGCTACGCGCAGCATCGCGCCACTGATCCTGGAGATCGACGTCGCACCCTTTTGGTTCGAGACCACCGCCGCGCGCGCCGCTGCACTGATCGCGGCGCTGATCGCGATCACGTTGCTGGCCTGGAGCTACGCACGCTGGCGTACACGCAAGCTGGAAGCCGAGCGCGTGCGACTGGAGCAAGTGATCGCCGATCGTACCCAGGACATTCGCACGCAAGCCGAGGAAATACGCGTGCTCTCCGAGGCGCGCACGCGCTTCTTTGCGCACGTCAGCCATGAATTTCGCACGCCGCTGACGTTGATCCTGGGGCCCCTTGGAGATGCCCTGAACGAGCGCTTCGGCGCCTTGAGCGCGCCGCTGCGCAGCGTTCTTGGAAGCGCTCGCGAGAACGCAAAACGCCTGCTCAAGATGGTCAGCGAGCTTCTCGATTTGAGTCGACTCGCCGCCGGCCGCTTCGAGCTGCACGTCGCCGAGCACGATCTGGCTGAACAACTGCGGCGTGAGATCGACGCTTTCATGCCGCGCGCGGCGGGAAAAAGCATCACGCTCCGCGGCGAGGGCCTGAACGATCCGCTGCAGCTATGGTTCGACCAGGATCAGCTTGAGCGCATGGTCAGCAATCTGCTCGGCAATGCGCTCAAGTTCACACCCTCCGGCGGCCGCGTTACGCTGCGCCTGGTGCCGACGCCGACTGAGGTGGGCATCGAGGTCGAAGACAGTGGTCCTGGTATTCCCGTCGAGGAGCAGGCAAAGATTTTCGAGCGCTTTTACCAGGGCGGCAACACGCCCAGCGACGCCCCGGGTACGGGCATCGGTCTGGCGCTGGTGCGTGAGCTTATCGATCTGCATCAGGGGCGCATCGAGCTGGTCAGCGAACCGGGACAAGGCGCTTGTTTCGTGCTCTGGCTCAAGCGCGGCAACCAGCACTTTCCGCCAGCAGCGCTCGACAGCGCAGCGGCGTTCGTCACCGGCGTCGCATCCGACGATGCAGGCTTGCCCACACTCTCCAGGCCAGCGGCCGGCGTGCGCCCCACGGTTCTGGTGGTCGACGATCACAGCGAGCTACGCCGCTATCTGGCCGATCGTCTCGGCGACAACTACAGCGTGATGACAGCGAGCGATGGCGATGAGGCGCTGGAGCGGATCGGCGAGGCGCTCCCCGACATCGTGATCAGCGATGTGATGATGCCGGGTATGGATGGTCTGCAGCTGGCGCACGCGCTGCGGCGTAATCCAGAAACCCACGGCGTTCCATTGCTCTTGCTCAGCGCCAGGTCGCACAAGCGCGACGTCGTCGCCGGGTTGGAAGCGGGCGCGGACGATTATCTGACGAAACCCTTCGACACCAGCGAGTTGATCGCGCGCATCGAAGCGCTGCTCGATGCCCGGCGGCGTTTGCGGCAGAGCTTTCTTGCGGCGCCAGAGCCGCTGACGCCAACCACCCTCCAACCGCCGGCCCCGGCGGCGAGCACTGAAGGCCCGGCCGACGATCGTTTCCGGCAGCGTCTATCCGATGCAGTGTCCAAACATCTTGCTGATCCAACCTTCGGCGTTGCCGAACTGGCTCATGCGCTGCACATGGACCGCGCTACCCTGTTCCGCCGCTGCAAACAAACGCTTGAGGCAACTCCCAGCGAAATCCTGCGCGAACATCGCCTGCAGCGCGCCGAGGCGCTGCTCCGCGAGCGCCGCGGCAGCGTGTCTGAGGTCGCTTACGCCAGCGGGTTCGACAACCTGTCCTACTTCTCTCAGGTCTTCCGCAAACGCTATGGCTGCGCACCATCGGCGCTGCTCAGCGAAACGGTCTCGACGCGCACGCCGTAGTGCTTGTCGAACGCCGTAAAGAACGCATCGAGCGACGGGAAACCAAACTCCCGCGCCGCCGTTTCTACATCCAGGTGCTGCTCGCGCACCACCTCCATCACTCGTTCCAGCCGCTCCGCGATGTTCTGGACGATGGCCATTCAACGCCCCTGTTGCCTCAGCTAAGCCATTGTCACGCGCGGCGCGCGGAACTGGGTCGCGACGCCGCGCAGTTGCAACGCAATCGACAGTGTCTGCAACCTCAGCGGCACTATTGAGGCGGCACGATTTATTCGTCAACCGAAGCGGGGGCGGGGGGCGGGGGT